>UMDU01053100.1_pt1 | contig 37668 bp, 33 predicted proteins | sample 1964581 | NCBI WGS metagenome assembly UMDU01 (sample SAMEA4836003, study PRJEB28245) | human gut metagenome | biome: gut microbiome; material: fecal sample | place: Denmark | collected 2008
ATCTTCCCAACAAGCACTTTCCCTCAAGGATTATGAATATACAACCAGAGAATGGAAACAGATTGTAAGAAACAGTCCGGACAGTTTTTTCACAACCGATGAAGCAAAGCGGATTGCCGATAATGTGCTGGCTTTTCAACGTACAACAGGAGGATGGCCTAAGAACATTCCTATTCACCGCCCGCTGGGTGGAGAGCTTCCTATCGTATTAGGAGATAAAGACAGGCGCAATGACTCCACAACCGACAATGACGCCACCATTCTGGAATTGACTTATCTGGCAAGACTTTATCAACAATCTCCCGAAGAACGTTATAAGGAAGCCTTTCTTAAAGGAGTGGAGTTTATCCTAAGCGGACAGTATGACAACGGAGGATGGCCACAGTTCTGGTCTGAACATAGGGGATATCAAGTATATATTACATACAACGATGATGCCATGGTACAGACAATGGAAATCATCCGAAACCTTCGTGACGGAAAAGCTCCGTTCGATATACTGGTAAACGATGAAATGAAAGCACGTCTGTCCGCCGCTTTCGATAAAGGGATAGAATGTATTCTGAATACTCAAATCAGAGTAAATGGTAAACCGACCATATGGTGTCAGCAACACGACAACATAACCTTAAAACCAGCTCCGGCCCGAACATTCGAATTGCCTTCCTTCTGCACGGCAGAAAGCTGCTCACTGGTTCACCTGCTAATGGAACTCCCCGATCCGGACGAACGGGTAAAGGCAGCAGTCAATGGTGCAATGGAGTGGCTTGATTTACATAAATTATATGGCATACGTGTTGAGCGGTTCATAACTCCTGAAGGCAAGCGTGACACACACGTAGTGAAAGACGAAAAAGTCGGACCTGTATGGGCACGTTTTTACGACCTGGAAAACGAAGAACCGCTATTCTGCGACCGTGATGGAATTCCCCGTAAATCATTTTCCGAACTTGGATATGAGCGACGAAATGGTTACAGCTGGTACAACCAGGCTCCCGAATCACTCAATGAAGAATATCAGCACTGGAAAGAAAAATATATGTAATTTACATATACAACCAGTTCTTTAAGTGCAGGTAAAAAGCAGGTCTAATCAGCTCCTCTCCTAACTCTATTATTTTTTGTACAAATTTTCAAAAAACATCGAGAAAAGTTCAGGAAAATATGCTGATATTTCCGACAAAATATGCTGATGTTTTTCTTATACGCCGATATACATTGGTTATCAATTATTTACAAGAAGCAGTATATCGGCGTAAAGAAAAATATAAACTGGAGATCTTACAATCATCAATCAGAGTTTTTGAGTCAAGCTATCGAGCAAACCTCCGCAAGCATCTTCCAGTATGTCAAGTACATTTTCAAATCCTTGAGCCCCGCCATAATAAGGATCAGGAACGTAGTCGACTACCTTCACCCGACAATAGTCGGTCATCCGGCCTATTTTCCGTTCCGTTTCCACATCAGGAGCTTTCTCCTTCAAGGCATCAATATTGCGGTCATCCATACCCAAAATCAAATCGAACTCATAAAAATCATCAGTACGGACAGGACGTGAACGGTGAGTAATGTTATACCCCCGGCGAATAGCATGTGCACGCATCCGGTCGTCGGCAAGTTCTCCTTGATGATAACTGCTGATTCCCGCTGAATCTACTTCTATCTCCTTTTCCAGTCCTGCACGCTTGATATACGTACGCATAATTTCTTCTGCCGACGATGAACGACATATATTGCCAAGACAAACAAACAAGATTCTTTTCATACTCCGATACCTAAATATTTTTTAAACTTGCTTACGCTAGTATTCATAATCAATTCTTCCGGAAACTCAGTTTCATTTACCAGCTCCAATGCATAATCGTAGGTGGCAATATCAAACGAGATATGTGCATCACTACCCAAAATCACCGGAACATCATAGCGACGGCATAACTTCAGTATTTCCAGATTATTGCTCCGGGCGTCAACTTTGCCCCGACAAGGTTTCAGTGATGAATTATTTATCTCAAGCAACGTATGATGCTCCTTTGCCGCAAGTACAATAGGCTCGAAGTTCAACTTTGCAGTCCCGTCACCCGGATGACTAATGATATGAATATATGGATTAGACACAACCTGAACCATACCATGTGTATTCTCTTCGGGTGTCCCCCACTTATAACAAAGTGAATGAATACCGGCAATACGCAAGTCAAGAATCTTCAAATAAAACTCATCCAGATCGAGATTGCCTTCGCTGTCGAGAATATTAATTTCTGCTCCCAACAAAAGTTCTATTCCATACATCTGGCGCGGAACCACATGCAGGTTACGGAAATAAATCGGATCGCATGTACCCGGTATACCCGGTGAATGTTCTGTAATCCCTAATAATTTCAATCCCTTACCAGCAGCAACCTGTGCCATTTCCTGCAAGGAACTAAAAGCATGACCGCTTGCTACGGTATGCGTATGTACATCCAGTTCTATTTTCATACGAATATTTTTTACATCGGATCGACATCGTAATAAACCAACAGCGAACGGAAACGTTCATCCTCAACAATGGCACGTTGCACTTGCTGAAGATATTCACGCACTTTCGACATCGAAGCCTGTTGTTCAATTTTCACTACAATCTTTTTAATAAATAAAGTCTGTATACGAGACACTGGAGGACGGTCGGGTCCCAGCACACGACTACCAAGTCCGTTTCTTAAGTACCCGGCCATCAAGTCGGCAGCCTGATCGAGTACTTCCTCTTTACGATGTTTCAAATACACATAAATCAACCGGTAAAAAGGCGGATACTTAAACAAATTACGTTCTTCAATTTGTGATTGAAACAACCCTCCATAGTCATTGCTTACTACCTGAGCGATCAAAGGAAGATCGGGAGATTTGGTTTGTAGCACTACCAACCCTTGTTTGTTCTTTCTTCCAGCACGCCCGGCAACCTGCGCCATCAACTGAAAAGCCCGTTCATACGAACGGAAATCCGGATAGTTCATCATCGAATCCGCATTCAAAATACCAACAACACTCACACGGTCGAAGTCAAGTCCTTTTGAAACCATCTGTGTACCAATCAGAATATCCGTCTTACCATCCTCAAAATCGGCAATGATCCTTTCATATGCGGTACGGGTACGCGTGGTATCCAAGTCCATACGAGCCACACGGGCATCCGGAAATATCAGTTTAATATCATCTTCTATCTTCTCGGTTCCAAATCCTCGGTTTATCAGTTCTACCCCTCCACATGCCGGACAAGACTTTGGAACTTCATAAGTATAACCACAGTAATGACAGGTCAGCTGATTCAATCCTTTATGATACGTCAGACTGACATCACAATTCTTACACTTCGGTATCCATCCACACGTACGGCATTCTATCATCGGAGCAAATCCTCTGCGGTTCTGGAAAAGTATAACCTGCTCCTTCTGTTCAAGTGCCTCACGGATTTTCTGAAGCAAGAGTGGAGAAAACTGAGCCGTCATCCGCTTCTTTCGGGCAAGTTCCTTGATATCTACCACCTCGATATGAGGAAGCAAAACATTCTGATGTCGTTCGGTAAGCTGTACCCAGCCATATTTTCCATGAACAGCATTATAATAGGTTTCGATACAAGGTGTAGCCGTACCCAACAGTGTCTTTGCTCCGAACATCGATGCCAGTACGATAGCTGCATTGCGCGCATGATAACGTGGAGCCGGATCCTGCTGTTTATAGGTATTTTCATGTTCTTCATCCACAATGACCAGTCCCAAACGCCGGAAAGGCAGAAAAACCGAAGAACGTACTCCAAGTATTACATCATAATCGTCATCGGTAAGTTGTTTACGCCATATCTCTACACGTTCAGCATCCGGAAACTTGGAGTGATAAATTCCCAGCCGGTTACCAAATACCCTTTTCAAACGTTCGGTGATTTGTGTAGTCAGTGCTATCTCCGGCAACAAATACAACACCTGCTTTCCTGCCTGAATTGCCTGCTGAATAAGATGAATATAGATTTCAGTCTTTCCGCTTGCAGTAACACCATGAAGCAAGCAGACATTTTTCTGATGAAAGTGCGTCAGGATCTCGTTATACGCCTGCTGCTGGGCACTGCTTAAAGGGTTCAAAGGTGATACACTTACTTGCTCGGCAGACAAACGTCCGATTTCGAACGAGTAAATTTCGAAAACTCCTTTTCCAATTAATCCATTAAGCACTGCACTAGTAGCACCAGCCGAATCTAACAAAGCCTTACGGGAAACTTCCTTAAGTTCTTTCTTTTCTCCAGTCCAGCCGGACAGCTCTATATATTTCATGAGTAGAGCCAGTTGCTTGGGAGCACGTGCCAACGCATCAAACTGACGATGGACGGCCTCTTCTGTCTGCATAGCAGCAGACAATCGCACCCTACTCTCTACACGCGGTTTATAGCTGCGTTTCAGCTCTTCTTTTACCAGAATCGCCTCTTTTTCCAATAAAGCTTTGATTACCGGCAACAAATTCTTTATTCCACTGGACTTTTCCAGTTGTGTAATACATTGCTCCGAATCGTTACCCAACAGATCAAGAATAAGCTGTTCCTTCTCGGAAAGAGGTTGCAGTGCCTCAAACTCCGGATTTAAGACAACTAATGTTTCGCTTTCCAGCTTCATTCCAGAAGGTAAGGCAGCCTTGTATACATCTCCCAGCGTACAGAGATAATAATCTGCCAGCCATTGCCAGAAATCATATTGCCGTCTCAACAAAACAGGAGATTCATCGAGTACCTCCATAATGTCTTTTGTTTCATAGGCCTCAGGCGCCGTTTGGTGTACTTTGGTTACAATAGCCGTATAATACTTCTTGCTCCCGAACGGAACGACGATCCGACAGCCTGCCTTTATCTTATCCGTCAACTCATCGGGAACGGAATAAGTATATTGTCCGGCTATGGGCAAAGGCACTATGACATCCACGTACTTCTTCATGGCTGCAAAGTTACAAAAAACAGTTCTATCCCATTTGGTACGTCAGGCAAACTTTTATAGCTTTGTAAAGAAACTCTTAAATCAACCAAAATGAAGATATATAAGATAGGTATTATAGGCTGTGGAGGTATCGCCCAAAAGATGGCGGCCACACTGGAAAAGATGAAAGGAGTAGAACGATATGCCGTAGCATCGCGCAATCAGGAGAAAGCAGAAGCATTTGCGAATAAATGGGGATTCACTAAGGCATATGGCTCCTACGAAGAACTGGCAAGCGATCCTGAAGTCGACTTAATCTATATCGCAACTCCACATGCCATGCACTACGACAATGCACATATGTGTATTGAGAAAGGTAAACCCGTATTATGCGAAAAAGCTTTTACCGCCAACGCCCGTCAGGCTGAAGATCTCCTTGCTTTCGCCAAAGAAAAAGGAGTATTCATTACCGAAGCTATATGGACCCGGTATATGCCCCTTTCACTTAAAATACAAGAACTACTGAAAGAAGGAGTAATCGGAACACCGTATACCTTGTCGGCTAACCTCAGCTATCCGATAAGCAACAAAGAAAGAATTATCCGTCCGGAACTTGCAGGAGGAGCTCTGCTCGATATTGGTGTCTATACACTAAACTTTGCTGCAATGGCTTTCGGAAGTGATATTGCTGAAACTCATTCTGTCTGCCAAAAGACACAAACGGGAGTCGACGCGCAAGAAAGTATAACACTCTTTTATAAAGATGGCAGAATGGCAACCCTGCAATCGAGTATCTATGCAAAAAGTGACAGAATGGGAGTCATTTCGGGCGACAAAGGGCATCTGATTGTAGAAAATATCAACTGCCCTGAATCGGTACGGGTTGTCGATGAAAACTATAAAACCATAGCGGTATATCATGCACCGGAACAGATCAGCGGCTACGAGTATCAGGTATATGCCTCCATCGAAGCTATTGAAAAGGGATGGCTGGAATCGCCGTACATGCCTCATGCCGAAACATTACGCATCATGAAACAAATGGACAACCTCAGAAAAGAATGGGGAGTAATATATCCATGCGACTGACAAGCAGTAGTTTATAAACACATAAATAAAGGTGGAGAAAGTTTCTGTATGAACAGAATTTCTCCACCTTTATTTATACAGATCCTGGTATATCAAAACATGTAAGCCAATGATATCTGCCAGGTATTTCGTTTCATCTCAATAGTCATCTGATCATCTACCGATCTAGCCATTTTGCTCAGTCCAAAGTTATAATTAACTCCAGCTTGCAAATGACCGAGTAATTTTACACCAGCTCCTACATTGAATGAAGTATTGCACGACTTCATGTCGAAACTTTCAGTAAAATGTCCGCTTCCTACATTAAATCCGAACTGAGGTCCTGCAGCAATATAAGCCCCCAGTGTACTTCCTAATCCTAACGTCCACTTCAGGTTAACAGGAACCTCAATGCTTTTAAAAGTCTGGCTGACTTCCTCATTACCACTTTGAGCCTTTGCACCCGACTGATTATACAAGGCAGCGACATCAACTCCCAGACCTACAATAGGAATTGTAAACTCTGCCATCGGACCAATAAAGAATCCGGTACGATTATCTCCTTTTACAATGTCTTCCGAAAAAGTCAATTTCGAAATGTTCAGTCCCCCTTTTAGACCAAACTGAAACTGAGCCTGTGCCGGCATTGCCATAAACAAGCAAGCTACAATCATTAAGGCCGATAAAATCTTCTTCATAAATATAAAATATTAAATGTTACAAGCGCAAAAATAAGGAATAAATGATAAGAATACAAATCAGGCACCAAATATAGAATGACATCCTGTCCACTTTTATGACCGATTGACACTATGCTATGTTTATCAAAGTTTAATTCAACTGGCTTTCTTTCAACGAAGGTTAAAATATTCTATCATAATGTCAGGCATACCAGACGGGCATACAGTTTGCACAATATCGGGTGAATCGCGAAAGCGAAAGGAGGAGCGATTCTAAGAAACAAGATTAATAAAAGAACTTAAATAATAGGAGATTACAATTATGATGCCGATTAGAAGAAATTACAATCAGAACTGGTTACCAAGTATTTTCAATGATTTCTTTGATAACGATTGGATGGAAAAAGCCAATGCAACGGCTCCAGCTATTAACGTAGTTGAAAACGACAACAGCTATAAAATAGAAGTTGCAGCTCCGGGTATGACAAAAGAAGACTTCAACATTCATCTTACCGAAGATAATCAGTTGGTAATATCAATGGAGAAAAAGAACGAAACAAAAGACGAAAAAAAGAAATATTTACGCCGCGAGTTTTCTTATTCTAAATTCGAACAGTGCATGATCCTGCCAGAAGATGTTGAAAAAGAAAAAATCAGCGCCTCTGTCGATAACGGTGTTCTTAACATTGAATTGCCAAAGATGACACAGGAAGAAAAGAAAGAAGCCAATAGAGTGATTGAAATTAAATAAACGATTCTAACCACCAAATCCCTGTTCCAGAGAAATCCGGGACAGGGATTTTTTTTATTTCCACTATGAACAAGCCAGTTGTTATTATGAACTTTACGGGAGTATATGATTACGAACCCTTCTCCCACAATAAAAAATTTACATGGCTAGACTGTACACACTTGCAAGGTGTAGAATGCTACTGTGACAAAGAGGGTGCACATGCACTGAAAAGAGTTATAGCAAACTATCCAGCAGATGGGATTCATTTCATCGACTCTGGCAACTATCATTATCTGACTAAGTTTTGGACAGATAAAATACAGCAACCTTTTTCGTTAATAGTATTCGATCACCATCCAGACATGCAGCCCCCTCTTTTCGAAGAAATGATTTCGTGCGGAAGCTGGGTAGAAGATACAATAGAATCGAATCCTTATTTACGCAAAGTAATTATCATAGGAGCATCCGAGAATCTAATCAAGCATGTTTCTCCTAAATACCGGCAAACAGTGGAATTTTATAGCGAACAAAGTCTGCAACACGAAGCTTCGTGGAAACAGTTTTCTAACGAAACAATCGATACTCCGGTATATATTTCTGTAGATAAGGATGTACTTAACCCACAGTCTGCCGTTACCAATTGGGATCAAGGCTCCCTTACATTAAATGAACTGGAGCATTTGTTATCTATTATCCTGAAACATGAAAAAATAATAGGCATAGACATTTGTGGAGAATGTTCATCTACACTCAATATATTCGAAGCAGAAAAAGGAACGCAGTTAGATAATACCGCCAATCAGGAATTACTGAACCTCTTCCTCAATTGCCAGACAAGCAATCTGTGAGATACTATCAGAAGGATTATTCAAACGATCACTTTATAAAGTGACAACCATTATCAGGTCTTGCAACAACATAAACAATAAATGCTTCAAAAAACATTTGCACATACCACCAACTATAACCAACCAATATGTTCAACTAATAAAAGAAAATATTAAATTTGCATATTTATAGCACAAAAATAGACAGTTCTTAACCTTATATAATATATGATAGATGAAAAAAGATTAATATTATCTGTAAAATCCGGTTCCGAAAAAGCCTACCGAACTTTGTACGAAATGTGGGTATCAAGGCTATATCAATTTGTATATCAATACTTAAAATCGGAAGAAACAACAGATGATGTCGTACAGGAAACATTCTATCGCATATGGATTAACCGAGAAAAACTAGATGCCGAGTCATCATTCAAAGCTTATCTGTTTACAATTGCTTATCATTTATTACTTAAGGAGTTACGCCGACAGTTAAATAACACCTCAATGGAGGAGTTTATAGAATATAATGACAACATACGAACTTCAGGAGATGAAGCTGAAAAACAAATAGACTTTGATCAGTTCTGCAAAGCACTAAAACAAGCTAAAGAAAAACTTACTCCACGCCAACGTGAGATTTTTGAACTAAACAAAGAACAAAATTTATCTGTTGCAGAAATTGCAGAGCAACTATGCATAAAAGAGCAAGTAGTACGTAACCAATTATCAACGGCCTTAAAAATAATACGAACCGAACTTCAGCAATATTCTTTCATATTACTCCTTTTTTTAAGCCATTTCTAATTTTTATGTTTTCTAACATAGAAATATACATGTTATATTTTACGTGTTTGTGGATATTACCAATAAACAAGGTAATAGTTTTATGGACACAAACATACAGAACAAGGTAAAAGATTTATTAGACAAATTTCGTTCGGGAGCCATATCTTCCGAGGAATTTAAAGAGTTATCAGCAAAGATAAACCAATCATCTGAAGCTGATTTAGAGTTTCTGTTTTCTGACGAATGGGATAAATTCAACAGCTATGAGCCTTTATCACAAGATAAAATAAACTCTCTGTATAGAAAACTGAACAAGCAAAGACACATAACGCCATTCATGAAGGTGCAAAAATATTGGTTACAAATAGCAGCATCCATTCTTTTGATACTATCATGTGGCATTAGTGTTTTATACTACACTCAGCATAAAGATATTGAATATCTTGCTCAGCAAAATATAACCATAAACTCAGGTGAACATGGAACTTCATTGGTGACATTGCCCGATGGAACTCTTGTACATCTGAATGCAAAATCATCACTGTCCTACAAACAGGATTTCGGACGTGATAACCGTAAGGTAGAATTGTCGGGTGAAGGATATTTTGAAGTTAAAAAGAATACAGAGAAACAGTTCATTGTAGGCACTGAAGTAATGGATATTACAGTAACAGGAACAACATTTAATGTATATGCGTATGAGCACAAAAATTTTGTTGAAATGGCTCTTGTAGAAGGAAGTGTCAATGTTACAACAAAAGATCCCGCTCATAATACATTGAATGTAAAGCCGAACCAGAAAGTGATATACGATAAACGAACAGGGTTATTGAGCCTTGAAGAAACTTCAAATAAAATGGAAACAGCATGGCTGACCAAAGAGCTTACTTTCCGACATGAGAAGATGAAAGATGTATTCCAATGTCTGGAACGTAAGTTCGGAGTAACTTTCAACATAAAGAACAAAAATATATTACAGGATGTGTATACAGGTTCTTTTAATGATGAAAATATAAGAAGCGTTCTGAATGTGTTGAAAATACACTACGGATTTGAATACACAATGGATGAAGAAACCATAACCATAGAATAACAACTAATCTAAATATTAACCTTAAAACTATGAAAAGACAGATGAAAACATGAAAAAAACATCCCCGGACAATCGGCAATCATCCGGGGAAATGGCTCAGTCCATAAGTAAAACTATGTTGGCGCATAGTAAAACCGAACTTTAAACCTAAATTTATTACGTACTTATGAAAATCAAACATCAATTTACTGATTTGCACAAAGATAGTAAAAAGCGTAGTAAGATTTGCCTTTTATGTGCATCTTTGTGTATGTTTACATTTACCGGTGGTTATGCACAAACCGGAAAAGTCAGCCTCAACCTGAATAACGCATCGGTAAAAGAACTTTTTACTGCTATTGAAAAACAAACTCCCTACCGCTTCTCATACAGAGATGTAGAAGTAAACGGTAAAACAGGCATCTCTCTGTCTGTTAAAGATGAAGAACTGAAAGACCTACTTACAAGTGAACTGGCAAAACAGAACTTATCTTATAAAGTTTCAGGTAATAAGATTGTTATTACCCCTATCAAGAAAAAATCCGATAAAAAACAGCCAACGAATATATCTGGAAAGGTTGTCGATGCAAACGGTGAACCAATTATCGGTGCTACGATAAAGGAAGAAGGTACCAGTAATGGTGCTATAACGGATTTTGACGGTAATTATTCACTCACAGTTTCAAGCCCTGATGCAATTCTGCAATTCTCTTATGTCGGTTACAAATCTGAAGAATTTATGGCCGATAAAGGTGTAATCAATGTTACTATGCGAGAAGATACAGAACGCTTGGACGAAGTGGTTGTTACAGCATTGGGTATCAAACGTGCAGAAAAAGCGTTGTCATACAATGTTCAGCAAGTAAAATCAGAAGAGCTTGTAAGAGTAAAAGACGCTAACTTCGTAAACTCACTGAATGGTAAAATTGCCGGTGTAAGCATCAACAAGAGTGCCAGCGGTGTCGGTGGTGCTACACGTGTAGTAATGCGTGGTGCAAAATCTATAGAAGGTGATAACAATGCACTCTATGTAGTAGACGGTATTCCATTGTTCAATACAAACATGGGAAATACAGACAGTGGTATCATGGGTGAAGGAAAGGCCGGAACTGAAGGTATTGCCGACTTCAACCCTGAAGATATCGAAAGTATCTCTGTATTGAGCGGTCCGTCGGCAGCAGCATTGTATGGTAGTAGTGCAGCAAACGGTGTGATCCTTATCACCACTAAAAAAGGTAAAGAAGGTAAACTGCAACTTTCATTTTCTTCTTCTACCGAATTCAGCAAAGCATACATGACTCCTGAATTCCAAAATACTTACGGTAATAAAAAGGATATGTATGAAAGCTGGGGTGAAAAACTCGCCACTCCTTCTGATTATGACCCTAAAAAAGATTTTTTCAACACAGGAACTAACTTTATCAACTCATTGACCTTAACAACCGGTACCAAACAGAACCAGACGTTTGCTTCTATCTCGTCTACCAACTCTGACGGTATCGTTCCCAACAACTCATACAACCGCTTGAACTTTACGATCCGTAATACTTCAACTTTCCTGAATGACAAGTTACAACTTGATTTAGGAGCATCGTATATCAAGCAAGATGATAAGAATATGGTTTCGCAGGGTCAATACTGGAATCCGGTTATGGCAGCCTACCTCTTTCCACGAGGAGAAAATTTTGAAGAAATCAAAACTTTCGAACGCTTTGACGACAGCCGTAAAATTCCCGTTCAGTACTGGCCGATAGCAGAATCAACTTATGCTTCGCAGAATCCATACTGGACCGCATTCCGTAACGTTTCAACCAACAATAAGAGCCGCTACATGTTCAATGTCGGATTAACTTATAAAATAACCGACTGGATTAATCTGGCTGCACGTTACAGAATGGACGATACTTATGTAAAATTCGAACGTAAGATTTATGCATCTTCCGACCAGGTTTTTGCAGAAGGTACTAAAGGACATTACGAATATAGCAATTACAATGACCGTCAGGAATATGCTGACTTCATGGTAAATATTAATAAGCAGATCAAAGACTTTAATATTTCTGCCAACCTTGGATGGAGTTATTCCAATTATTGGGCATTGGAAAGAGGATATAAAGGAACCTTACTAAAAGTTCCTAACAAATTTGCTGTTTCCAATATCGACCCGTCAAACGGCCGTACTTCAGAAAAAGGCGGTGACAGCCGTATCCGTAACCATGCTATTTTCGGCAACGTCGAACTGGGATGGAAGAGTATGCTTTACTTAACCTTGACCGGACGTAACGACTGGAACTCTCGTCTGGTAAATACCAACGAAGAATCATTCTTCTATCCGTCTATCGGTTTGTCTGGTATTATTTCGGAAATGGTACAGCTTCCTGAATTTATTTCTTATTTGAAAGTACGTGGTTCTTATACAGAAGTTGGTGCTCCAGTTTCTCGTTCTGGATTAACTCCTGGTACAGTAACAACTCCAATCGTCGGAGGTATTCCGTCGCCGACATATATTTATCCATTCACTGACTTTAAAGCTGAACGCACCAAATCTTACGAAGTGGGAGTTAGCTTACGCCTGTGGAACAAATTCAGTGCAGAAGTTACTTACTATAAATCGAATACATACAACCAGACATTCCTGGGAGATTTACCGGAATTCACCGGTTATCAGAAGATTTACCTGCAAGCAGGTAACGTAGAAAATAGAGGTTGGGAAGCTTCTTTCGGCTATAATGATAAGTTTAAAAACGGTCTGGCTGTTTCTTCTACATTTACATTCTCAAAGAATATAAATGAGATTAAGGAGATGGTGAAAGACTATCATACCGATTTGATGGAAGCTCCGATTAACATTCCGGAAGTACTGAAAGACAATGGTCGCGTTATTCTGAAAGAAGGTGGAAGTATTCACGATATTTATGCAAACACTTTCTTCAAGAAAGATAGTCAGGGATATGTTGAAGTAAAAAGTGACGGAACCTTCGGTCTGGAAAGAGGTGAACCTGTATACTTAGGAAAGACATCTCCAGACTTTAACATGGGATGGAACAATGCCCTGTCATATAAAGGATTTGGATTCAGCTTCTTAATCAACGGACGATTTGGTGGAGTGGTTACTTCTTCTACCGAAGCTATCCTCGACCGTTTCGGTGTATCCAAACGTTCTGCAGAAGCTCGTGACGCCGGAGGTGCTCTGTTCCCAGGACAAGGCCGGGTAGATGCAAAGACATACTACCAAATGATTGGTACAGGAGGTTATGAAACTTCAGGATACTACCTGTACAGCGCAACAAATATCCGCTTGCAAGAAATGACATTCAGTTATACAATGCCAGACAAATGGTTTGCCAATGTACTGAAAGATGTTACCGTTTCTTTCATTGCTAACAATCCATGGATGTTATATTGCAAAGCTCCCTTTGACCCTGAGCTAACACCGTCAACAAGCACTTACGGACAAGGTAATGATTATTTCATGCAACCCAGCGTACGCAGCTTCGGTTTTGGCATTAAATTTAAACTATAAAAAACAAACCCTTTGATTATGAAAAAGATAAACCAATATAAATTTATAGCAGGCGTATTTGCAGTGTCACTATTGGCATCATGCAATTACGAAGAAATCAACACCAATCCATTTGAGCTGACCGATGAAGAAGGAGTCATGGACGGAGTTGCTGTAGGTGGTTTAATCACTACTATCGAACGTACAGTATTTCCAGTAGGAACACAGGCTGATGATACTGACATTATCAATCAGTATCAAACAGACTATCACTTATCGGCTGACTGCTGGAGTGGTTTCTTCGGACAGAATAATACATGGGGAGGCGGAAACAGTAACGTTACCTATTTCTTGAATGACAGCTGGATTTCCGGAACTTATAAACGTGCATATACCAACGCACTTGACCCATGGAAAAAGCTGAAAGCCGCAGCCGAGAAAAACAATACTCCTGAAGTATTTGCCTTAGCACAAATCCTGAAAATTTCAGCTTGGCACAAAGCATTGGAATGTTTCGGTCCGATGCCTTATTCACATGCAGCCGATGCTACCATGAATATCCCATTCGACTCCGAGAAAGATATTTATACAGCTATATTTAAAGATCTGACAGAAGCCATTGAGATCCTGACAGAAAAGGCAGAAAATGGTGTAGAGGTTATGAGTGAATATGATGTTGTATATGCCGGTAACTCAACCAAATGGGTAAAATATGCAAATTCTCTGCTACTCCGTCTTGCTATGCGTGTCCGCTACGCCGATGAAGCCTTATCGAAACAATATGTTTCACAGGCATTGAACCATTCCATTGGTGTCATGACTGCCAAAGACGATGAAGCTCAGATGAGTACAGGAGCCGGATACACATTCCGAAACAACATCTATTGGTTGTCTGAACAATATGATGAATCTCGCATGGGTTCGTCTATGTTCTCTTACTTAATGGGATATGAAGACCCTCGATTAAGTGCTTACTTCTTGCCAGTAGACTCTAAAAGTACACAAGGAAAAGAAGCGTTCGATGGGAAACAGTATCAGGCAGTTCCTGCAGGACATCTATATGGAAAGAATGACGAATATAAGATGTTTTCTAAACCTAACATACAAGCAGCTACACCAACTTACTGGTTACGTGCTTCCGAAGTCTACTTCCTGCGAGCTGAAGCTGCTTTAGTATGGGGCGGTGAATTTGGAAATGCAGAAGACTTGTATAAGCAAGGTATTGAAATGTCTTTCCAGGAAAACGGAATCAGCTCAGCCGTAGATGCTTACATGAATTCTGGTAAAACCCCGATCAAGCATGAAGTTGATGGAAGTTATTCTTGTAGTTTTGCTGCTCCTTGCGCCACAACCGTAAAATTTGAAGGTAATACAGAACAGAAACTCGAAAAAATCATGATCCAAAAATGGATTGCTCTTTTCCCTAACGGACAAGAAGCCTGGACAGAATGGAGAAGAACCGGATATCCTAAACTGAACCCTGTTATGGCAAACAGAGGTAGCAGCCAAGGAGTTACAACAGAAGGAGGCATTCGCCGAATGATTTATCCTATCAGTTTCTACCAAACAGCTGACGGACAGAAGATTTATAACGAAGCCGTTAAAATGCTAAGCAACGGACAGGACTTACCTAGTACACACTTGTGGTGGGACTGCAAATAATAACCGAATAATTAATACAGTAAAGACATGAAAACACTAAAAAAATTATTATACATCATACCTTTATTGGGAGCAATGATAACCTCTTGTACCGATGTAGAAAACATAGAAGTAGAACACATCGGCGGATATAACACTTTAGGAGACAGTGAATATTACGCTAACTTACGTGCCTATAAGGAAACAGCTAAGAACTACGGACGTCCGGTTGCTTTCGGCTGGTTCTCAAACTGGGCTCCTTCAGGTGTAATGAGAAAAGGTTACTTATCTTCAGTACCCGACAGTATGGATATTATCTCCATGTGGAGTGGTGCTCCGGGAAGATATGAAATCACTGAAGCACAGAAGGCAGACAAAGAATTTGCACAGAAAGTAAAAGGAATCAAACTGCTGGAAGTTAGCTTACTTTCTCACCTGGGAAAAGGCAGAACTCCTGAATATATCTACGATGAGATTGAAAAACAGGCAGCCGAAGAAGGATGGTCTGATTCAGAACTTGCAGCAGCAAAAAAATACGCACGCTGGGATTTTTGGGGATTCAAATCGCACAATTTCGATAATACGGAAGAATTGAATCAAGCCTTGGCCAAATACGCTAAAGCACTTTGTGATTCACTTTTTGTCAGTGAATGGGACGGCTTTGATATCGACTGGGAACCGGGAGCTGGTTTTAGTGATTCAGACGGAACGCTGAATAACACAACAATCCAGGTACTGGTTAAAGAAATGGGCAAATATATTGGTCCGAAAAGTGACCCAGAAGGCAAAGGACACAAGTTATTATGTATCGATGGTTATATCAACTATTTTTCTGAAGAAATGGAAGAATATGTAGATTACTGGATTACTCAATCGTATGGTCATGGAACACCAGATTATACAAGTCCCGGTAACATCCCGGAAAAACTAATTATCACAGAAAACTTTGAATCTTATGCAACTTCAGGAGGACGTCTATTACAACAAGCTGCCTGGATGCCAGCAGAAGGATATAAAGGAGGAGTTGGTGCCTATCGTTTTGACAATGACTATGACAATACCCCCGATTATAAATGGATGCGTCAGGCAATTCAAATCAATCAACAGGTATTCAACGAATGGAAAGCCAATCAAGGGAAAAAATAATACGAATCATGAAATTCTAAAGATATGAAACAACTATTAAAATATTTGGCGTTTTGCACCATAGCTGTATTGCTGAACAGTTGCAATGACAGTGAAAGCGACCTGCTGGAAGCAAAAGTTTACTTCGAAAGCAAAGAACATACCATTGAAGTTCTAGATGATAAACCTATCATTTATGAATTACAATCCAGAGTTTCTTCTGCATGCTCCTCTCCTGTTGAAGTATGCTATAGCATTGCAGGACAGAATGTAGTAAACGAATATAATAAGAAATACGGGACTAACTATGAAATGCTTAATGCGTCTAATGTGAAATTAGGAAGTAATACAACAAGCATACCTAGTGGAACAATTTACTCAGAAAAAGTACCTATAGAATTTTCAAATCTAGGAAATATAGAAGAAGGTAAATCTTATCTGCTCCCTGTATGTATTCAATCTTCATCCATCCCTGCTATTGCGGGAACTGACATTCTTTACTTTGTCATAACCAAGCCCGTACAGATTAAGAAAGCTGCTCAGTTCCAAAGTAATCACATTAAGATTCCTTTGGCTAGTGGAACAATATATAAGTCTGTAACTTATGAAGCACTTATCTATATTAATCAACTGCTGAGCAATAATACCATTATGGGTAATGAAGGAATTTTGATTCTTCGTATTGGTGACACAGCTTTACCAGATGGTCATAATGATTGGATTCAGATTGCAGGAACCAAACAGTATCATTCTACTCAAGCATTTGAAACAGGTAAATGGTACCACGTAGCATTCACTTATGATCAGCCTTCTGGTAAAACAGTTCTTTACATCAATGGTAGTAAAGCTGCTGAATCTACATGGGATACCCCAAGTTTCGACTTAGCTTCAGAAGGAGCAGGAGGATTCTTTGTCGGTAAAGTTGCCGGATTTAAGTGGGGTGAACGTCCATTCTATGGTTACATGAGTGAAGTAAGACTTTGGAATGTTGCACGCACAGAAAACCAAATTAAACAAAACATGCTGAACGTTGATCCAAATTCAGAGGGTCTGGCAGCTTACTATAAGCTCAATGGAACTGATCAGTTTGAATCAGGAGGAACATGTTATGTAAAAGATGCATCACCTAATGGTATGGATGGCCTGGCAAACGGAGGAGGAAGTGCATTAAATATTATTGATCTGGAAACTCCAATAGCTATAAAATAAAAAATTACAATTCTTCATATCCTTTACTTAAGGATAAAGGAGTAAAGCAATGAAGAAAAATGCCTGCTTTTTTAACAGATTTGCTAAATATATTTGCAAGTTTGTGTAAAATCCGCCTGTATCCGCAGAGTTTGCGCATACAGGCGGTTCTTTTTTACGTTGATTCCTTACCTAATGTTGCCTCTCTGTTTACGCAAGGACATAAAAAAAGCAGTTACAAGATCGTAACTGCTTGACTTTCTTCGTGGACCAGCCAGGGCTTGAACCTGGGACCTCCAGATTATGAGAACGATAAAATGATATTCTACGATAGTTCATTTTATCAATATTAATTGAATATCAAGCAGTTATAAATTTTACTATTTCTTATAAAACTCATTAAATACCCATAACTGAAACAATTTGTTTTCGCATTGTTTTCGCATTGTTTTCGCAAAAATAGCGAAAAAAACATTCTAATATAGTATGATAGTAGTATTATGTACAAATATAAAAGTTTAATAGTATCTATGATACTTAATTTTCAATCTGTTATTTCAAAATATGAAGATAATTCATTAACTTTGTCACACTATGTATAAGGCAAACCATGACTATAAAGTGCTCTTTCCTGCAATATGGAAAAGTGAGTTTGCCTAACCATCGTGGGAGGGTTATTCCATTCCGATGAATCGAAGCGTAGAGGAAGTACCAGTCGGAGGGTACTTTAATATCAACGAAACGCGAGAGTTGCTCTAGGGGTTGAGACCGATTAGCATAAGCCCGGTTACCAGTCAGCGACAAGAGACAACGAGATTGCACCGCTGCATATAACAACAATATTTTTATCCAATTAAGGATAAGAATTATGTGGTTATATGCAGTGTTTTGTGTATGTATACCTCACATCGCAAAGCGTCTGTATTCAGAGGTTATGTTGAACATAAACAATGAATGCAATGGAAAAATTAACAAAGTCTTTGTCTTTATTCAAAGAACGTGGTTGTACAGTTTCACTTGCCCTTGATATTCGAACTAATAGAAGAAAGTCAAGTGAATATCCCCTATCTGTTCGTTTTACATTAGAACGTAAAGCATTTTACTACCCTGTTGGTGGATCTTATACAGCGAAAGAATTTTCCGATATTTGTAATGCCGTAAAAAGCAGAAGCGATAATTATAAACTTCAAAAAGAGTGGAAAGATACCCTCATTCCCAAATACAAAGAAATTCTGATGAACCTGAATAAAGGTGGTATTCTAACATTTGAAATGGTACGTCAATGTATCATGGGAGAAGAAGTCGCAACATCCAATGAAGAAACAAATAAACCACAATCTTTTATTGGCATATGGGAAGAAATCATTAGTGGATTACGAACAGACGATGATGGTGCACGCTTTACTACAGCAGAGAGTTATGAGTGCGCACTCAAATCATTAAGAAAGATACTCGGACCAAATATGATTAAAGGATTTTGCATTAGTGCAGCAGAAATTCAGAAGTGGAAGGACGGAATGCATAATGGAGTAAAAGATGAGAATGGGAAGATAATAGGAAAAATCAGTGATACTACCGCAGGGATATATTTACGCTGTTGTCGTGCCGTATGGAATAAGTGTGTACATGAAGGCTATCTCAAAGATGTTCCTTATCCTTTCTCTAACAAGAAGGAGAAAGGGCTTGTAAGTATTCCTAAGAGCGCAAAGCGCAAACAAAGTTTCCTGAATGTTAATCAAATGACAGAACTATATAACCTCTTTGTATCCAAGAAATATCCCGAATATTGGTCAGAAGAATATACCAAACGCGCTCACTACTCATTGGGATTGTTTCTTGCCCAGTATTTGTGTAATGGGTTCAATATGGCAGATGCAGGACGATTGACTTACGATAATTATTATTATCAGACACATGGCAAAGCTTTCCGCTTCAACCGTAAGAAAACTTCCCGAAGAAGTACTGACGGTTCCGAAGTAATCGTTCCTATCATACCTCCTTTACAATATGTTTTAGATGAAGTGGCTGCACCTCCGACACGAGGCGGTTTGGTCTTTCCCCACATATTAAAAGGAGCTGAAACAGAAGAACTGCGTCGCAAATATACAATGCAGGAAAACTCTAATGTGAAAGACCGTATCATCAAAATATGTCACGAAGCACTGAATTGGGATAAATCCATCTGTCCGTCTGGTACATGGTGCCGTCATTCGTTTGCCACGAACCTACATAATGCCGGAGTAGATATGGATTATATTTCTGAAAGCATGGGACACGCATCTTCTGATCATGCAATCACTCAAATATACATTGAGCACTATCCACTTGAAATTCAGATGGAAAATAACTCAAAGCTGTTGAATTTGACAAAAACTTCTGAAAGAGATTTGTTATTGGCAAAACTGACGAGTATGTCCACTGAGGATTTAGCCAAATTGTTTACACGACCATAACACGATTTTGAGGATGATTCATTTCATAGAGAGAATAAGAGACTATTTTACTAGAAAGGATTGTGCTGATATGGCTATTCGTAATTGGAAATCCGCCAACGAAGAATTGTATGCCAATTTCTGTAAACGCATGGATGCTGTTGAAAAGGGTAACTTATCTGTTTTGACAGATATGTATCAGATGATGCGGGAATGTACACCACCAGAAGCTTTGCTGTTATATAACTGGCTTTCTGAACTTATAAATGGAAACGGTAAAAATGTACAGAATATAGCCAATCAACAATGGGCCGGCAAGTATACAGATATTATAGCCCAATGTATTACCAACAAACGATTATGGATAGGCATAAACATAAAAACGGCTACGGTAGAGCTACTCACATCCCCAAAGTCAGAATTACTGATGGTTCATTCCAAAACACCTCTTGAAATTTGGAATCGTTTGCAACAGGAAACGAAAGCCTATTTGACTGGGCAGTTGGATGTACTAATGAGAAACAACAAAGGATGCTATCTGTTAAGCAATCTTGAAAGAAAAATGGTGTATCAGTTCTTGACGTACATTTCCCAAATCATCGTCCTATCACACGCCGTGTTTGTTGGAGAGTTTGTGGCTAACCTGTACGATTATGTGATCGAGAAAAAGGAGGCTTTAAGTTATTGTATGTACTATTTCGTAATATTTGACCACGGCCTTTCACGTATGGCTAAGTTGCTTGACCGTCTGTTGAGTAGTGAAGAAGTTGATAATGGCGATATGCTTCTGATAAAATCGTGTATTGCTTTGCTTGTTAATAAAAGCATAGAGATAGGAACTGAAAGTAAAGCCGAATGGGAAGCAACGGCTGAAGTATGTAATCCGGATATTTGGAAAGAAGTTATGTTTGCCTTGCGAAAAGTGAAAGGTAAACGTGGAAACAGAAAAATAATACAATCATTGGATGACATCCTTATTGGGGATAAGGAACGTATCAAACAAGGCATTTACTCTTTTCTTGAAGAGAACACCGAAGATATAAGCCTTGCCTATTTATTGAAAGCTCTGGTAAAAGCTGGAAGAATGAAGGCTTCTATAAGATACATGACATTTCATCGTGCCATCGAACAATTCTACCAGCGACATTACGGACATGACATTCCACAGAAAAGATATGGTGAAATCAAAGACATTACATTGACTTCACCTCAAAGAGGAAACAGTTATATCAAAGCAAAACGGATAATAGACCGATGGACAGATTATTTTATAAAAAACGGGTAGTTGGGAAATCCAGCTATCCGTTTTTACTTTCTGTAAATATCTGTTGTAAATCGGTCGGTTATATTAAGGTATAAATAAGCCGACCAATACGCTGAGTTTCATACAATACCTTTGCTTGTGAAATCGGTTTCACAGAGTTAAACCGAGGCTTAAAGTATTCAATAACTAAACAAATAAAGGTATGGAAGAAAAATTCAATCTAAATCAGTTGCTCCAAAAGCCCATTGCTATGATGACCGGCGAGGAACTTTGTTTTCTAATTACAAAAAGTGTAGAGTCCACAGAAAAAGCTACATCCCCAATAGCTCCAAAAGGCAACTACTATGGAATAGAGGGTATTGCCCGTGTGTTTGGATGTAGTGTACCTACGGCTAATCGCATTAAGAAGAGCGGTATAATTGACAAGGCTATCACACAAATAGGACGAAAAATTGTAGTGGATGCAGACCTTGCATTATCGCTGGCAAAGGAATCAGGTGGTATCCACATTAAAGAGTAAACAGTATGGAAGAGAATTGGAAACAGCAGCTGGCAACAGACAGCTACGGGAATCTTTTCCGCTCCATAAGCAATTATAGGCTCATCTTTACATCGGATGAAAACTTGAGCATGATAAAGTACGATACCTTTTCTCAGGATGATATATGTTTCTGTTCTTTATTCCATAATGTCAATGGCAATAAAATTGATGAAGAGTCAGTTGGAAAGATACAAGACTATCTGGAAAGGACATACAAATTATATCTGACGCAGAATAAGGTATTTGAAATATTAAAAACAACCTCTTTGGAACGTGGTTTTAATCCTGTACAGGATTTTATCACCCAAGAAATATGGGATGGACAACCTCGTATAGCCACAACTATTATTGATTATTTAGGAGCGGAAGATACCCCACTAGTAAGGGAACAAACAAAGTTATGGTTCGTAGCGGCTGTTGCCCGGGTTTTTACTCCCGGTTGTAAGTTTGACAACGTATTGACTCTGCCTGGTCCCCAGGGCATCGGAAAAAGCACCTTTTTCAAAACCATCAGTGGAAAGTGGTTCAACGATTCGTTCTCTTTTGCCAGTGGTGACAAGGAGAAGGTAGAAACCATAACCAATGGTTGGATTATAGAAATAAGTGAGTTGAACGGTTTAAAACGGGCAAATGACGCAGAGGCAGCCAAAGCTTTTCTGAGCCGCTGTAGTGACTTTATGCGTCCTGCATACGGACATAAGGTAGTGGAATTTATGCGGCACAATGTCTTTGCAACTACTACTAATGAAACAAATTTCCTGCAAGGTGACAATGGAAACCGTCGCTGGTGGATAATCCCGGTCAAAGGTAACGGTCATGTATCAGAATGGTTGGATATTTTACAACGTACTGTTCCTCAACTTTGGGCAGAAGCATACGTCTATTATCGACAAGGAATGAAACTTTACTTAACACCAGATTTAGAAATCAAAGCAAATGAGGTACAGGGGCAACATTCCAACATTCTTGTTGACCCCATCATGGAAGATTTGGAAATGTATTTGGAGCGTGAAATCCCCATCCAATATGCAAGTTGGACTATTCCTAACCGATTGGCTTATCAAAAAGGAGCATACCTAGATTCAAACTTCAAAATGACAACACTCAATATGGTTTGTGCCCGTCAGATTATAGAGGAACTACCTAATGATATAGTCAGACGCAATCCGTCTAAATACACATCGCAATATATTAATCGCCTGATGTCTATGATTCCTAACTGGAAACGGAGTGATCAGGAGAAGGTCAAAGGGCTGCACCCTGCATACTGCGACAAGACAGGACGGACAAAGCATCCTTGGGTGAGAGTAGATACACCAGGCGAAGAAGCCAGTGCAACATTATTATTGTGAACAGAATTTACCATTCAAATTAAGGGAAAAGACAAATATCATGTCCCTTTGTCCCTTTTTCCCCTAAAAAAATAATAAAAACAAAAAGTAGATAAAAAGAAAGTTATAAGATATGCATGGGACATGGGACAAAATGAATTAACTGTATGAAAAAGGAAGAGCTAATCAAGCAAATACAAAAGTATGAACCACTACTGGCAAATGCGGTTAGCCATATGGTGGAGTATATTCAAGACAATTATTCTGCTGCATATCCAAGCAAGGTACAAACCGAAGCTGTGAACGATTATCTACGGAGTGTTTATGCTGACGGAGATGGCAGTATGTCAGAAAAGAATTGTGAACACCGCCGTATCGCTTCACAGAAAATCACGATTGCTGCTATTCCTGTTTTGGATAACTACCAACTTGATAAGCTGCAAAATGTACTTGACCATATAGCCTACGACAAGGAATATTATATGCCAGATAGAGGATATGGAATGCACCGTTAACTTTCTCTTTTGGCTGCACTATTTATAAAAAGATCTTCAAATAAACAGACGATGAAATCAAATTTGAACTATTGTATAGTACTTTCGTCAGAGCAGCTTACGTATCTGTCAGAAAGTAAATACGGCATTGACCGTATGAAGATTCTGCACCGCCTTATTGAAAAGGCAGTATTGAAAGAAACCAAGTATGCCATAAAAGGCTTCTCTACGACCTTGCAAGTGGGACAAGCCGTCCTTTCGGAGGTAGAATTGTCCAGCAAATTGGGCTATGATAAAAAAACTGTATCCCGTGTACTTGACAAGATGAACCAGTTAGGAATTGTCACATCTACACAAAGCAACCGAACAAGCATTCATACGCTGAAATGTATATCGGCATGGATGCAGGACGGCAACCGAATTGACAATCCTTTCTATGTCCGTTTAAAAGACAGACCTGACGATGTGGAAGGAATGCCTGTAAACTCAGTTAAATGATACGATTAGTATTTTGTCTGTGTTCCATAGTAAATTTGGATAGCCATATTGAAGAAGATTTTCTCAACTATAAGAATCAAGAATGGCATAAAACAAATATAGATACAAAACTTTGTAATGGTATACTTTTGTATTGACACAAGTAATACCTACAGTTTTGATAAGATAGTTTTTTTACCCTATTGTTTGTTATATATTATGCTTCTGTTTTACCACAAACTATAGCAGAGGAAAAATTCAGTGAAAAATATTTAGAGTAAATGTCAAGTATAGCAATATCAAAACGTAATGTGTCCAAAGCGATTATGTGTGGTATTGCAAGAAGTTCCTATGTCGCACAAATTCGCTAAGCTCATTCGTACTACATAGGCATTTTTCGGCGGTCGCAAGCTCCCACCGTGTTGTACCTTTTAAATTAAAGACCACTTATAAATGTATAATAAAACATGAAAAAGAAAATCGATAATAATACCAATGAAGAGAATAGCAAGAATGCCAAGAAAATTATAAGACGTAACCTGCGGCTTGAAGCTCGTGTAACAGAAAAGGAATATTTCCAAGCCACAGAACTAGCCAAAACCTGCGGCTTGTCCATAAGTGACTACATACGCCGTACAGCTTTGGGGCAGCATCCACGACAACGACTGTCTGAGCGTGAAATAGAAGCCCTATGTAGTTTGGCAGATGCAAGGGGTGACCTTATCCGTATTGCAGCAGCCGTTAAGTCCATACAAGCAGATAAACGAGCCATGTACTTTAGTGATACCAGGTTTGTGGAACAATGGATGATAGCAGCAACGCAACTAATTAATCGCTGGAACCAGATAGAAAATTACCTTACCGAATAATTTACTTACCCATTATGATAGCAAAGGCCTCTACCATATCACATGGAGCGAATGCCATAAGATATTCCGTCAACAAAGAGAAAGCGGATATAGTAAAAGCCAATCTCCTTCCAGATAATATTTCTCCGGAAGCAATGTATGGGCGAATGATGCTTGTTCAAAAAAAATATGCTGAGAAAATCAATAAGGGCAGACCGCTTGGCAGGAACGTGATAAGAATCGAAATTTCCCCATCCGAGGAAGAAAGCCGGGGATGGATAATTGACGATTGGTTACGTTTGTCAAATGAGTTCATCCGCGTATTTGATTCCATAGATCTCTCTGGTAAGACCAAGAGAGCTTCTTCAAAGCATACCAACCTCAAGAACTCTCAATACATAGTAGCTCTACACCGGGATTCCAAAAGTGGCATTCTCCATCTACACATTGATGCCAACCGTGTGGATATGGACGGAAAAATCAATGATAGTCATAAGATTGGCGAGAGGGCTGTCATGTCTGCGAACATCATCAACGAGAAACGAGGCTGGATACAGTCTGAAGAAATAGGCATACACCGTAGGCAGGAAATTTCAAACATCTGTATAGAGATACTTCGCTCTATGGAAAAATTCAGCTGGCAGCAGTACGAAATAGAACTGAAAAAACGAGGCTATAAAGTGCATTTGCAAGAAAAAGATGGAGGCGGAGTTTATGGCTATTCCATTAAGCGTGGTAATTCCATCTATAAGTCGTCCGTGTTGGGTATCGGGAGAAACCTGACCCCTTCAAAAATAGAGACTACTTGGGCAAAACTTCATTCGCAGAAAAGGAAATTTGAATCGAAAGAGCCTACTTCCCGACAAGCACGGACAGCAGACAGGACTCCTGTTATACAACCTTTAACTATTTCACAATCGGTTATGAAACATTATGATATAATGACAGACGAATATCACAAATTCCACGTGGAGATACCCGAAGCCGCAGACAATATCATCCGTCAAGATTGTTCTTTGGAGGATGCCCATCCATTTGCAAAGATTGAAGAGATACAGCACACGGCTCTTTTGCTTTTTGCTGGATATTTGGACGCCGCTACAAGTATGGCGACATCAAGTGGTGGAGGCGGCTCTGACACAGGTGGTTGGGGAAGAGATAAGGACGAGGATGAACTTGAATGGGCACGCCGCTGTGCAAGAATGGCAAATAGTATGTGTAAACGTAAGAAAGGACTTCACAGATAAGTTAACAATCAAGAAAATGAATCATGGGAATTAGAAAATCAAAAAACACACCATCAATTAACGTTGATGATATGTTGAAAAAAGCTGAAATCAGCCATGAAATAGAAACTGAGAAACTGGATGTCGATAAGAGGCTCAAAGAAATATGTGAAATAAAAGAGACTTTGTTGAAAATTCAACAAGACCTTCAGGATGCCATTAAAGCCGAAGGTAATGCTTCAGTGGTATTGAAGAAGGCTATCAGTAACTCCAATAGCATTGTTAATGGCATTTGCAATGCTATTGTAAAAGCCGAGCAAAATACAGAATTTAGAGCAACTATAAAATCTGAACATTTTGCCCAACTCCAACAACTCCTAAACCAATCTGTCAAAACATGGGAAACCATATTGGAGAATCATCGTTCCGAACAGACGAAAATGTTAACGGACCATGAATCCAATATACGCAAAATTCTCAAACGAAATGAAGGTATCTGGTTCTCAGATTTCTGGATGAAAGTTTTGGTGATATTTTTATTCGTTTATACAGTGGTATTGGGATTGATTATATATTGTGCCACTTGAAGTATAACATATATTACTAATCAGGAGTTGAATTGATTCCCATTTTTTACTTGCCAGCAAATTACAGGCAAGTAAAAAATGAATAAGATTGATTGAAAATCATTGTTTTACAATTTTGCTATGCTCCTACAGCAAGTTACCATCAATTTAAATTATACCCTAAAATGATTTGTGTATTGAAACTGTTTAGGAGTAAAAAATAAATTATACACAATACATCTAAAGGAGTCAAATTTCCAACATCTATATTCTTTATCCTTAATATGTCTAAATATTATATTATGTTTTCAACAAGATTTTGTTATGTCACCATTTCCTACGATATTTTTGATTGGGATCATTTGGCTTTTCTGGAATAGTACGTTCAAGAACTCCAATTTCTATTAAGGATGTAATATACTTTTGACGATTTTTGGATTGATTGGTAATTTTCAGCCTATCCATAATCTCTTGAGTTGTCCTTGGTACAGAACAAAAGTTTCTAATATCCTCTTCTTTTTTTGTTAACTTACGAGTAACTGAGTTAGTGTAAGGTTGGTTAGTTTTATTATTAACTTGGTTACTTTTATCAGTAACTAAGTTACTTCCGGATTGAACTTGGATATTATTACTGGGTATAGTAATGATAAACTCGTTAGCAGTATGATTGATTTCTTTGTCTTCTATGCCATTGAAGAAAACGGTATTTGGATTGCATTCAAGCGCACGACGTATACCACTTCCGGTCCGATATAGGGCAACAAATAGTTGGCATTTGTGAACAAGAACATATTGTGGGGAAATTGACGTTCCGTTTTTAATATCTTAAATAGTCACCCCATTAGGTATAGATTTTGAACAATGACTATCTACACGTTAAAAATGAACGAATCTTTAGCAGTAGTATATAAGTGCGTTAATAACATACTCGATCAAACTCTCGTAAAGAACCTTCGGTTCATCAATAAAATGGATTACTATCCTATCAGAAGTTGAATATTTCAAGCAAAATCATAATTGTTCAATAATCGATAAATGATTTGCCTTTAATTGCATATGGCACTTCTAAAACTGAATTATGTACCATCTATTGAAATGCCCTAATAACAGATACATAATACTGAATTTATAACGGTAGTTTTATCATATAGTCAGATGAAGAAAAAAATCTAATCAATTTTTCGGTAGTCGTTCCTTTTACAAAGCAATTCATTACATGTCTATAAACAAAAAGTTCGCCTAAGCTATCAAAACTCGGCGGACTTCCTATCTATATTTTGTATTAACCTTGAATCTTTATAAATGCTTTTCCCATCTGATTTTCTATTATTTTCATTGCTGGAGTTGATGAAAATGTATGTGTCGTAGCATGGAAAACTGATAATAACAAATCTTGGAAAACTGCATCATCTTCAAGATGTTCTATACGTAAGCCTATATTCTCTGCTTTTTCACGTGATATATGGCGTCCATGACTTTTGAAATTATCATGATTGGCTAAAAAACTGGCTATGCTATTAATCTTAGCATCTTTCGTTTCTGCAGGTTCATTTTTAAACATGAAACGATCCAACCAATCTCTTACCAAAGCCTCTGACATCTTAATATAGTTTTCACATTGTGTAATAACAGACGGCCCATACTGATTCAATAATATTGCCCACGCCTGTTTGTCTGGATCGTTTACTTCTTTCAATGCCTTATAAAATTGGTCAATAATAGCCTTTGCAGGATTACTCGTTGGTCCCGATGGACTATTTATTATCAATTGAGGATCTACAGGCCCTAAATTTGAATGTTTACCCATTACAATAGAGGAACCTGAACAAGCTATCATCGTAGCTGCTGACATCGCTATTTGAGGAATAACTACACGTACCTCAGGAAATTGTGCGTGAAGATATTCTACTATTCCCTCCGCTGCTTCAGGGCTACCTCCAGGACTATGAATTATTAAATCAACAGGTTTCTCTTTATCTAAGCCGTGAGAAACCTCCATCATACCTTGCACGTCTTCTTCTGTTACAGACTGCAATTCAGGTGCTCCACCTTTTTGAGTAAAAGCGCTTGCATATAAAATAACATTTCTGTTGGTATGTGAAGACAATAGAGACAGATATTTTCTTCGTACACTGTCAAAAGGGGCAGAATTCCCTTGTGCACTTTCTACTTTTAATTCTGTTAAAATTTCACTCCATGTGGGCATATGATATTATTTTTTAAGTTTGTAAACTTCTCACATGACATCTCATACGCAGATGTATCACTTACAGTTTTATAACGAGCACCTTGCGTTATTTCCCATTTGCACTTTTCTTGTTCACAAAGAACCCGATTTATCATAGGATTCTTTGCTTTCAAATGTTCTACATATTTATTCATAACTAATTATCATGTTTATTTTTTGAAATTACCACAAATATACGAAAAATCCATAATTCTACCATAGAAACAACACATTTTCTTTTTAGAGTATATTTTAGTTTGTTTAACAACATTCCTATAGAAGTTAATTTGACCATTTCCTCAGCCAAATTAAATTTATAATTTAGACACAGTTTCATATAATTGTCAAGTCATGAGAATGTCCGTTTTTATTATCTATAGGCTTAGACTAGTCTATTTTAGCCATATTTACATCCAGCATATATTCAAAATCTTTCTTTTTTCGACTATTTTTCACGATAACTGATATTTGCCTATTTAACTTTAATGTCACAATATAGCTCTTTCAAGTATATTGCAAGTAGACAACTGCCTTGAGTCATATACATTGGCAACTGTCATCATAACGATAATCAGAAAATTGTTATTGTTCACCACAGCATGACATTTGATACTTTTTACTCAAACCCATTGAATGAATGATTATCACTCCAACGTATACTTTGGTTGTCAATGATATCAACATTTGCTTCTGTTTTATATCCTATTTTTACACAAAATCGCTCAGTAAAATTTAAAAGCTGGATAATATGTTGAAAAAAGCTGGAATCAGCCATAAAACAGAAACTGAGAAGCTGGATGTCGATAAGAGGCTCAAAGAAATATGTGAAATAAAAAAGACTTTGTTGAAAATTCAGCAAGACGTTCAAGATGCCATTAAAACTGAGGGCAATACAATGTTAGTTAATGAAATAGCAAAAAATCAGCACACTATAATCGAAAATCAGAAGGTCATTTACAACTGTATGAAAAGTCTTACTAACAATCAGGATATTTTGGATTATAGACTGAATAAATTGGGATTATCCGATGCTACGCTAACAGAAATTCAAAGTAAGTTTGATGAGATGGTTATCCACTCAGCAAGCAGGTTTACCAATGCTGTCCAAGATAAATGTAACCGATACATTAAGTGTATTGAATTCTCAGATCAAGCATTCATCATACCACCTGTAACAGTTTGATGTTTGTTTGCCATTATTTTAGCTTGTGATCGTTCTTCGGGTTAATAATCGTATCGAACACACTGGTTTGGAACAGCCGTATGATTTGGCATATAACCTTTATTATTAGTGGATTCGCGATAGTTACGGTTAGCGCAATTGTATTGGTCTACAAATATCTGATGAAGGGCGATTAAAAAAGACAATAGCCATCCTCTCCGTGTTATTTGGGAAGATGGCTATTACTTAATCTATGTTTTTTACAAGTTGTAGCCAATCTCTCATAGTCATTTTGGGATACTTACCTTCATAAAATTTTTCTGCAACCGATATTGCCTCGAGTGTATGTGGTGAACTAATTTTTATTAGAGGTCGTAACTGTTTAAGAAGTTCTTCTTCCGTAATCGATTTTATTTTACCGTCTTCTTCTACTGGGCGGGTTGAATTGGACGGAGTTTCTGACTTAACATCAAAGAATGTATTAATCTTATCGAAAAAATCACAAATTGATTTACGTTTAAAAACGATAGGACTATCTCCATTTTTTAAGTTTATACGAAGAAACTCTCCTTCTTCTACTTCCTCTTGGTATGAAATACGTGAATAGAATGACACACTTTTACTAACATTAAGTCGTTCTTTTACAACATTAAAATCCCAACAGACAAAAACATCATTTTCTTGGTCGTATCCAAGGAATATGAAAATATTAGGTGATTTCTTAATATCATCGAAAGATACCTTCTTTGGTAGTTGTGCCCGGGTCGTCCCTGGCCTATCTTTAAAATAGGCTGATGAAAGATTTTTGATATATACATAATAAGGTACATTATCATATTTCATCAAAAAAGGTTGAATTCCTTCAATGTACTCAAAACTAGAACTATTGTCAAGTTCCTTTCTTATTAATTCCAACAATGTTTCTGGAAATATTTTTTCAAATTTCATAGGCCTAAACTATTGAATAGAATAGTATTTAGAAATGGATTCGTTTCCTTTGATGCGACTCTTATTTTTGTTAGATCACAATCAAATTTGATATTTGATAGTTCAGCAGGAATTATCTCGGAGGGGATATTGGGAATATCCTTTACATCGAAGAAGGACAAGCCATCGATTGCCATTTGGTAATCAAAATAATACTCAAATGCCTTATCAAAATCAGTTCCTAGAGTTGAAGCAATTACTTCATTTAATAAAAATTGTAGCTTCACATCTAGAACCTTCTTCAATATGGAATCTTTTAAGTCAAATACATTCTTTCCTTTACCAGATCTTGTCGTTATTACACTGGCTACAAGAAGCTGTGATTTAGTATTAGGTACAAGTTGTTCATACGAAAATCTATGCTTTCGTTGAGAATTTGCTGTACACTTTACCTCTATCTTATCATTGCCATCATTAAAATCATATTTATCCTCTGGTGAAACATGCCACGACTGTAACATATACACTGGATCTTTAGCTTGTTCTATTACGAACAATTCTGCCCACAAACCCTGTATAGTCTTTCTAGACGGCTTAGAAAAGACTTTAAATAGTTCTATTAACTTAGCTAGTTCCAACATTACTTCCTTATGATTAGGTCTCTTGCTCATTCTTTGCAAGATTAAACTGGTTACATCAATGAAATATCTCAAGAAATCAGGATTGACTGTCTTTAGAGAAATTATTGTGTATCGGCCTTCGCTAGTATTCTCTCGATCTGTTAATCTACATAACTGATTAAATTGAACAGATATAAGTTCTAAATCGATGTTAGGAGTAACCTCAAAGTCAATACATTCTACGAAAAATAAAGGATGACCATTGGAATCAATTCCTATTTTATGGTTGGAGTTGAAAGGTAAAGGTTTAGCTGAAAACTTCTCATTATCAGCGATATTATTGCTTTCAAGTTCCAGAAATATATCATATATAGCATTATTCATTTTACTTACTCTTTTGACTATTAACAAAATTGATGGCCATTTCGTCAGGATAGTAAATCGCCAATGTATAAAGTTCTTTACCTCCCCAACTATTGGATGTAGACTTCAATTTAATATGATGAATCTGAATCGTGATTGAATCTTCGAATTTAATCTCTTTGTCACCAGGATAAATTGTCTTACCTTTAATTGAGCGACCTGTATGAAGATTGCCAATTTTAAGGGTCTTATCATTGAATTGACGCAAACGTGGTTCGCCATCATATGCCATCTGTACGATATATGCGTGAGTAATGGGAGATGTCTCGTGTGAAGCATAGTATTTCAAGTACCTCAAAGTTGCTTGTTTTCTTGCAGAATCAGGCATATTCTGAAACTTAAAAGTTGTTAGAAAATCAATGACATCTTGTATTGGTAACTTTGCGAAACGATGGTTACGGTCAGGTGTACCATAGTTTTTGTAATCTTCGAATGTAATCTCTCCTAAGAATTTGTGTACAAGTTCATTGTTTTCGTCTATAGCTTGTACTGCATTTGTAAATCTCCAGCCCCTTAATTTGTCATTGACCGTATCAACTGAAAGAATATTCTTACGTGTTGCATTCATTCTTGGGGAAATAATAAGAAGACGCTCTACCTCATCAATATTCTTACATTCCTTTAACCATTTACGCATTTCTTCTTCATGCTCAACATATTCAGAGTATTCGACTTGTACTTCTTCTGGTAAGAAAACTCGGCAAGACCATAGATACTTCTGCTTATATCCAAAGAATCTGCACCTCTGTTGAATTGTATCAGCAGTTGATTTTCCTACACTATATCGAGGCATGTATGTAACTGCAAGGTTCTTCACAGTAAAACCTCGATTCAACATTTCAGCACCAACAAGTATGTGTGAAGGATAATCTTTCCAGGCTATTTTAATATTTTTTTTGCGCTTATTAGAGATAATAAGTTCAACATTGGTGTCGCATATAATATCTGGGAGAACTTCAGCTATTTGTTCAAATGTTGGATAATCTTCATCATGTTTAGAATATTCTCTAATTGCTTCGCTATATCTATTTTTAAAATCATTCATTAAATTGATATATGAAATATCATCCTTGCCTGCTCTGATGAAATTAGTCCACATATCAATAGTACTTGCAATCCAAGTATGAAATGTTTGGCTCGCATCTTGTTCTCTATCTGCATGGACCATCATTGATAAGAACTTTGCTGTTTTTTTCAGACGTACAACGATGGCAACCCCCATCATATGAAGTTGTAGAGCTTCTATCAATGATGGAGGGCATTCAGTTAAATTATTGCGTCTATAATTATAAACTTCCGTTTCTGGTATAGTTAATACTAAACCAGGTTCGTCTTTAAAGAAAGTTTTACCACCAGTATATCCTTTTCCCGGGGTTAAAACCGTATGATACTTTGGTGACAATAAGTCTAATAAACTAATAAGGAGAGGCCCTTGAGGAGTCGCTGTATATTGAACGTAAGAATGATTGGGAAGGATACTTCGTAATTTTAGGATTGCTCGATAAGTAGACGTAAATTCTGCATCATCTTCCCAATTTTCTGAATGGTTCTTACTATTCTTATAGGCATAGCCATTGAGTGAAGCTTGATCTGCTTCGTCATCAATAATCATTACTCCCTTTTTTCCAATCTCATGGCTAACAGTAGTTGTTGACAACAATTCAATGAGTTTATTAATACGATTCGGATTCTTATGAATGGTTATCAAAATTGTGGGTTTAGAACTAAGGAGTAGTTCACTTTTTATTCTCTGGGCTTCGTCTATAGTCGGATTTTCATGAAGTTTGTATACTTGATTATTATTTCCGTCATCCAAAAGATCCTCACGTAAGCGTTCAGAAGTTTGCTCTACTAGATTGTCTTTAATGCCAGCAAAGTAGATAATAATGCGATAACCATTGTCGCTAGCTAAAGCAGAAAGTGTAGTAAACGACATTGTTTTACCACTTTGAACATAGCCTACGACTAAACTTGTTGATGACTGTACTTTGTCTATTGTGGGGTTAGAACAGTGGGATAATACCTCAATAGCTTCTCTTTCTATCGTGTCAACACCTTCAGGGTCAACTTCTTTCGCTAATCTATCGAGTAGGTTTTGAGTCCGTTCTCCTCTTATTGGACAGAACTTCTCTTGAGTATCACTTGAAATAATTTGTATATCCATAGCTACTGTAAAATGTATTGATTAAATTTTATACGAAGGTCTGATACATTGCTAATACCACTTAATGTAGCAGTTATCTCAGCTATCGCAAATGACTTAAAAATAGAAATAATAGGCATATAGTCATTACTCTTTTTGAATTGTTCGAATCTCGTGAAAAAAGGATGTGCAAGGTTAATCTTACAAACATATTGTTTTACAGAGAAAATATCGGTACAATCATTCGAATCCAAAGTGATTGAATATAGTACATCTACTCCTGCATCAGTGAATAAATCCATTCTTAGCGAATAATTTTCCCCTTGATAGAAGAAATCCTCAATATGACTGTCAATAGTTTTTGCATCTTGTACCTTCCTTTCTTCCTGCTTTACAAATTCTTTGTTATTTGTCTTGTTCTCAACATCTTGAATTTGTCGAGTCAAATCTTTGGGCTTTACTTGCTTATCGAGTTTCTTTTTAATGTCCTTGGAAATTTTGACATATTCTTCTTTACTACGTTGTCGATAGTTATCTGCTTGGGCAAGCAGATTGAAATTATCTGAACGTAATTCATCACGCAGAGCTTCCATAAGAGCATAGAGATTATCTTCATCTCTAAAACCATTCTTATTGAATGTTACTTCAAAACCTTCCAATTCTAACTCGCCAAAAATCCTACGATATTTAAAACTACCGACTTGGCCAAATATTACACTTGGAAAATAACGGTCTTCACCACCCCCAACAATAACGCGACCATTTCGCATTAGCACTAGACCATTAGCACTATTCTGAATCTTATCTAGAATAGCTATAAATCCTCTAGCCTTATATTTACCATCATATGACTGATAATCAATATCCTTTTTCCATAAAATACTTTCAGCATCAGGAGTTTTATAATAAGGAGTATTCAAAATTGCATAATTTGCAGCTTGAATTGATTCTCCATTTACCACTATTTTTAACTCTTTAGAACGTAAAAATTTTCGATAAATACTTGAAAGATGCCTTTTTATCTTATCCATTTGATTTACAGAAGGAGCATTGGAAGACAGTGCAGTCAAATAAATTTTCGTATAATGCTCTTCTGGAGCTAAAGATTTATTCTCTACTACTAACTCTTCGCGGCCTTCTGATGTTACTTTTTGTAAATCAAAAGATGTAGTTCTTTCTACGTCTTCACCAAGTGCTTTAGTTGAGACCGACCATTTGTCAGCTAACCAAACAGAAGCGGTTTTCATACCCATTCCAAACTGGTTTAATCCTGTATTATCTAAAGGAATGTGTGCAGGTTCAAATGCTCTTTTAAAATTGAGAGTATCTATACCAGCTGCATTATCAATTATACTAATAGTATCATTGGTACGGTCGATAGTAATTTCTACTTGCAATTGATAATTGGGATCAATAGCTTTAATCTCTGCTTTATGGTTGAGATAGCTTTGTACTGCATTATCTACATACTCAGCAAGAGTATTAGAAACAGTGTTGACCAGATTTCTAAATGTGTTATAAACGTTGGGCTTCAACGCAATAGATACTTTATCAATATGTTCAGTTTGCATCATGATCACCTATTATTAATAATTTTTCTGCTATTCTTTTGACTACTTCTACATTTACAGCATTACCAAAGGCTTTGAAAGCTTTAGCGCATGTATCTGGATAATACTTAAGATCTTCCATACATTGAAGTGCCGCAGCTTCTTTACGTGTCATGTACCGCCCTTTTTCACCATTAGGTGTCTCTATCCACGGGAAAATTGGTATTTGTGTGGTTGTTAATACTAACGCTGGTGAAAAAGTTGGTCTCTTAACACGAATTCCTGATGGTCTAAATTGAATTATCTTGTCATAGAGTGTTCTAGGCACATCGGATTCTGAGCCACAATTCCACTCAAATTTTTGATGGCTATTCTCAAAACCTGGTTCTCGAATTTCATGAATCCATCCGTCAATCCACTCTTTATTATCCTCATAGAACTTACGATTATACTCAATAAACTGCTTTTTCCAATCTGGGAACTGACGATTTTCAAGTTTATTAGTTTGTGAGTATATTGGTAAACATTGTAGATAATCATCTTTAGAATTACCCTTTATAGGTTCTCCAAAACGGCCTAATTTACCATCCATTTGACGGCGTTGTTGGTAATATGGAGCAATACCTTTATAATCATAAGTAGCCCCAAATTCCATTGCCCAAATAGGGAAAGTAGGTGCTGGAACATGGTGCTTATCTAACAACTGTAGGAAGTGTTCCCATGCTTCAAGGTGTCTTCTTGTCATTGGCTTAAGCGACATATAATCAGTATCTTCTTGATGAACGATAGAACTAATATGACACTCAGGACGTTGAGTATAATCAGGAAACTCAAATCCTTTAAGACCTCCTTTTGAATGAAGACGACCTACTATATAAATACGATTTCTATGTTGGGGAATACCGAAATAGTGCGGAGAAATAATAGCATCTTGCACATCATATAGAGAAGAAAGTTTCTCATAAATCACTTTATAGGTATTATGATTATCGTGAGTCTTTAAGTTTGATACATTCTCCAAAAAAACAAATTCGGGTTTATGAAACTCCAATATTTCCATAATTTTATAAAATAGATTACCCCTATCTTGTTGATCATTAAAACCTTCTTGCTTTCCGGCTTTACTAAATGGCTGGCACGGGAATCCCGCACAAAGTATATCATGTGACGGTATTTCATTTCCTATATTTACCTGATTAATGTCACCATGACATTTAATACCGTAATTTTGAAAATATAACTCTTGTAGTTCTTTCTGAAGTTCTGAAGCAAACACACATTTACATCCAAGTTTTTCAAGAGCAAGATGAAATCCTCCTAAACCAGCAAACAAATCTATAAATCTATATTGCTTCATATGAGGGTGTATTTAATTGAGTTTTTACTATCGCTAGTGCTGCAATTGTTATATCGCATGGCATTTCTTGTGCTTCACTAAGAAACTTATCAGCCAACCAAAGTGAATATAAATGTTTGATGTCAACTTTCAGAATATGAGCGAGAATTTCCAGTTGGTTCAATTTAATTCTACGTATTCCTTTCTCAATTCGATTATACATAGAGGGTTGTACTCCAATAGCTGATGCTAATTGGGCTTGGCTTATTCTTTGAATTGTTCTCAATTGATAGAGTTTATCTGCAAGATTCGTTGATTTACACATACTTATTATTTATTTAAGAACAAAGATACAAAAAAAGTTTCCAGAATTAGGAACTATTTTATTATAATCAAATGAATCAGATAGGAAGCAATCATTTTTGCCTCTTATATGCAATAATTATTAAACCTAAAAGAAGATAATTTAATAAAAGCGAGTCAAAATGACAAAGTAAGCTATCACAAAGATTAGGGATCAGCAGATATTTCAGGTTGGTAATCCCATA
>UMDU01044893.1_pt1 | contig 32054 bp, 32 predicted proteins | sample 1964581 | NCBI WGS metagenome assembly UMDU01 (sample SAMEA4836003, study PRJEB28245) | human gut metagenome | biome: gut microbiome; material: fecal sample | place: Denmark | collected 2008
ACTGTAAAGCTGTCGGTCAATGCACATCCCCGCAAATGTCCGAAAAGAAGCATCTTTGTCAGGCTGATAACTCTGTACCGCCTTAAAAAGCCCGATCATTCCTTCCTGTATCAGATCATCGGTCTCACCGCCGATCAGGAACATGGCTCTTGCTTTCTGGCGGACAAATCCTTTGTATTTTTCCATCAGATAATCTGATATCTCTTCCTCACCAGATCTCAGCCTGGTGAGCAATTCTTCATCTGTGCATTTTTCATACTGGCACATAGAGAATCTCCATTTCTTATTTGCTTTCTGCCACGAGACGCTGTCTTACGATCTCATACGCAAGGACACCTGCTGCAACGGATGCATTCAGAGAATCGATATCTCCCTTCATCGGGATAGATGCGGTAAAGTCACATGCCTCTCTCACAAGACGACTGACTCCTTCGCCCTCGTTTCCGATCACAAGACCGATCGGTCCCGTCAGATTCATACGGTACATGCTCTCTCCGCCCATATCTGCACAGACGAACCAGATGCCTTTTTGCTTAAGTTCTTCCATGGTACGTACCAGATTGGTAACTTTGGCAACCGGTGTGTAATTGATCGCACCGGCAGATGTCTTGGCAACTGTGGAAGTCAGTCCGACAGCTCTGCGCTTCGGAATGATAACACCATGTGCACCTGCCAGGTTAGCTGTACGGATGATCGCACCAAGATTATGCGGATCCTCTACATTGTCCAGAAGGATCAGAAACGGCGGCTCACCCTTCTCCTCTGCCTTGGCGAGGATGTCTTCTACGGTGCTGTATTCATAAGCTGCAACCTGCGCGATCACACCCTGATGTGCATGTGTCTCACTGAGCTGGTCCAGTCTTTCTTTGGATACATAATTGATGATCGTGTCTTTTTTGCGAGCCTCTCTTGCGATCGTGCGGACTGGTCCGTCCTGGCATCCATCCAGGATAAAAAGCTTGTCCACGCATTTGCCTGAACGAAAAGCTTCCAGTACCGCGTTGCGGCCTTCTATCTGTTCACTCATAATCTGTCCTCTCCGATTCCCATACGGACAAGTTCAAGCATCCGTGTGTAATCTCCCTTTAAATATAAGTATCCCATCAATGCCTCAAAGCCTGTTGCCCTTCTGTAATCAGCCATGGTTGCATGCTTTGCCATTGTAGGAGAATGTGCGTTGCGGCCTCTGCGGTAGATGTTATGCTCTTCCTCGGTCAGTTTCTCCTCTATCACTTCCATGATCGCTGACTGAGAAGCTGCCTTTACCAGACTGCTTGCTTTTTTGTGAAGCTGGTTGACCGGACAGTTGCCCTTCCTGACAAGGACTGTACGGATGATCAGCTCATAGATCCCATCTCCGATATACGCCAGAGTCAGCGGAGAATAACTCCGCAGATCCTGGTTTTCAAGATGAAACAGTTCATCAAGCTGTATCAGATTCGTTTCCATTTTACGCCCTCACGAGTATCTTTCAGTTCGATACCTTTTTCAAGAAGCAGTCCACGGATCTCATCTGCTCTTGCGAAATCTTTGGCTTTTCTTGCTGCCTGACGTTCTGCGATCAGGTTTTCGATCTCTTCGTCAAGGATCTCTTCTTTCTTCTCAAGAGTCAGTCCGAGAACATCGCAGAGTTTTGTCATAACTTCCAGAGTGTGTGCTGCAAATTCTGCGGAGCTTCCTTCCTGTACATTTGTGTTGGCAAATTTGACAAGTTCAAAGATCGCAGCCAGCGCATCAGCTGTGTTGAAGTCGTCATCCATAGCTTCCTCGAACTTAGTCACAAATGCAGTTTCTTCCTGCATCAGTTTCTCCTCGTCTTCTGTTGCTTCCTGCACAGCCGCTGCTGCCTTGCGGTCGCGAAGTCTTGCTGCTGCCTCTGTGATTCTCTCAAGCGCGTTCTTGGAGGATTCCATCAGATCTGCACTGAAATTGAGCGGGCTTCTGTAATGTGCGTTCAGCATGAAGAAACGAAGCACCTGCAGATCATACTGTTCACTGATCTCACGGACAGTACGGAAGTTTCCAAGAGACTTGGACATCTTGCGGTTGTCAATGTTCAGGAATGCATTGTGCATCCAGTATTTCGCAAAAGGAACTCCATTGCAGCATTCACTCTGTGCGATCTCATTCTCATGGTGAGGGAACACAAGGTCTTCGCCACCGGCATGGATGTCGATCTCCTCTCCAAGATATTTCTTGGACATAACGGAGCACTCAATATGCCAGCCCGGTCTTCCGTCGCACCATGGAGAGGTCCAGTATGGCTCTCCTTCTTTCTTCGGTTTCCAGAGTACGAAATCCAGCGGATCTTCCTTCTGATCCTCACCGGATACCTGCAGGGAACGGAATCCTGACTGCAGATCATCAAGGTTCTTATGAGAAAGCTTACCGTATTCTTTGAATTTCTTTACACGGAAGTATACAGTTCCATCGGCAACCGGATATGCATAACCCTTGTCGATCAGTGTCTGGATCATATCGATCATTCCGTCAATCTCCTGTGTTGCAAGCGGATGTGTGGTAGCCGGTTTTACGTTCATGCCTGCCATGTCCTTCTTGCACTCTGCGATATAACGCTGTGAAACTTCCTCTGCGCTTACGCCTTCCTCGATCGCTTTCTTGATGATCTTGTCATCTACGTCTGTGAAGTTGGATACATAGTTTACTTCGTATCCTTTGTACTCCAGATAACGGCGTACCGTATCAAAAATGATCATCGGTCTTGCATTTCCGATATGGATCAGGTTGTACACAGTCGGTCCGCATACATACATGCGTACCTTGCCCTCTTCCAGCGGTACAAATTCTTCTTTTCTTCGTGACATTGTATTAAAAAGTTTCATGTCTCTTTCCTCCGATATTATTTTGTAACAAGATCAGTCCTGGATCTCTGTGAGCAGGCAGATTGCCTGAGAAGAAATCCCTTCCCCGCTTCCGGTAAATCCAAGTCCTTCTTCTGTAGTTGCCTTGACATTGATCTTTGATTCCGGGATTCCAAGAGCATCCGCCATATTTTTACGCATCTGCGGAATATGCGGTGCCATCTTTGGTTTCTGGGCGATGATCGTCGCATCAATGTTCCCTACTTCATATCCATGTTCCTTAAGAAGCTCTGACACATGAATCAGAAGCTTCACACTGGAAATCCCTTTGTATTTGGGATCTGTGTCCGGGAAATGTTTTCCGATATCTCCAAGAGCCGCAGCCCCAAGCAAAGCATCCATCACTGCATGGATCAGCACATCCGCATCAGAATGTCCGAGAAGACCCTTTTCCCACGGGATCTTGACTCCCCCGAGGATCAGGTCACTGTTTTCTGTCAGCTTATGTACATCATATCCCATTCCAACTCTCATAATCATTCTCCTTCTATTTCGAGCATTCTGCTGACTCTCAGAAAACTGAGGCGCCGTCTGACATAAGGAGCCAGTTTCAGGCTCTGTGGTATGATTTCCTCTGTGAGTCCGATCTCGTATACACTCTGCTTACATCCAGCCTTATCCATCGCATGAACAAGTTCCTCTTCTCGCGGAAGTTCTTCAATTATATCTGCAATTTCAGAAAGACAGGATTCCAGTCTTGCCGGACTGACTTCCTCCAGTGGATCCGGTGTGTTTTCTTCGATAATTCCCTCCAGCAGATGTTTCTTACCGAATGTTTTTTCAAGAAGTTCTGTATCATCCTCACGTTCTGATAATACCCTGCATCTGCCTTCACGGATTGCTCTGGCAATACGGTTATATTCTCTGAGAACGATCAGGGTTCCAATCGAGACTTTCTCACCGTGAAGCGCATCCAGCGGTCCATTGATCACTTCCATCTCCCACAGATGAGAAAGGTGATGTTCTGCACAGGAAGCCGGTCTGGAATTTCCAACCATCTGCATCGCCAGCCCGGACAGAATCAGCGCATACATTAGTTTCTCACAGCTTTCTCTGTCACCTTGTGCAATATCATCCAGACAGGAGCGTACTGTCCTGAGTGCTTTTTCTTCCAGTTCAATAATCTCATCACAAATGTATTCATCTGTCAGCATATGAGCAATCTTCCAGTCTGCAAGACAGATATATTTTCCAAAAAGATCAGATACACCGGATGCATTCAGCCGTCTCGGTGCCGCTGCAAAAATATTTGAATCAGCATAAACTGCAATAGGCGGTGCCGCCGGCACTATTTTTTTGAGCCCATTCCAGGTCATTGCTGCAACTGTAGATACGAATCCGTCCACGCTTGCCGCTGTTGGAACGGAAATAAAGGGAATTTTGTACTGAAAAGCCACATAACGGCTGATGTCATGGATCGTGCCTGTTCCCACTGCCAGGATCAGGTCTATATCCTCTTCCATGTTATTCTCTACTACTTCGATTGCATGCTGGTCTGCATGAAGACCCTCAGCATCCAGCACAAGTACCTGACATCGGTCATAGATATCTTCCATGATCTCCTCTGTCACCTTGCATGTGTTTGTGTCACAGATCAGAAGCGGTGAAATATATTCCTTGAGAAACCCGTCTGACATTGCTTCTTCCAGCTTCTCCACTACTCCTTCTTCAATTAAAATTTCCTTTACTTCTATATGGTGATTCTTCCCGCACCCACAAGGTCGGGCAAAGTCATCCGTATCGACTCGCATGTAATTTATTCCTCCTGATTATACTCTATTTATCGAAATCTCCAAGTTACTGTTCACTCCACAGTAACATATCCTGTCCTGGAGCAGACAGTATTTACTGGTCATCAGACCAGTTTGTTACAGTTCGATATTATACATGATTTCCTGTCAAAAAGCAACGCAGGCATGCAGGAAACCAAAGATTTACAGGTTGAGGTAATTATAGACCATACTGGAAATATTCTGGATGTTCTGCACTGCATCACCGCCGCTTTTCCAGCCCTCTGACATCACACAGAGAATGTATGTGGTCTTTGCTCCGTACACGATCGCGATATCATGCTGGTCCTCATCTGTCTCGCCTGTCTTGTTTGCTGTCGGAACTTCTGCCTTGATCCCTGCAGGGATCTTGCTGGTATTTTCCTGCCGTTTCAGAAGGTCCAGCATCTGTGCAGATGCTTCTTCACTCACGCATTCTCCCCTGTAGATCCGCTCCAAAAGAAGTCCGCAGTCTTTTACCGAAGTCATATTTCTTCCACCAAGACTGATCTTTGCTGAAGAAGACGGATGAAGCGTGCTCTGGTAACTCGTCTCGGAATAACCTTCTTTTTCGAGATATTCATTGACCTTCTCTGCTCCGTCAAGGAAATCATGTTTTTCCGACTGCAGTCTGCCAAGTTCATTACAGGATTCATTGTCGCTGACTGTGATCATGTTTGTGAGGAGATTATCGATTTTTGTCTGTACTGCTGCATTTGCGGCATCGGTCTTCATCTGCTTCGCTTCGTTCTCCAGAACAAGATCCATATCCTCAAACGTCTTTGCCATCACGAAAGCTTTGATAAGACTTGCTGAATACATCGGCTCGTCATTGATCACAAACTCTTCCTCTGTTTCCAGATCCTTGACGTAAACACTCCAGTTTCCATCATAACCGGATACCGTCGCCTCAAGCTGCGGTTCCAGATTTTCAATTCCAAGTGCATCAAGCCCCTGCACTTTGCCTGTTTCATCCACCGGGAATCCATCCGGCGTAGTCCCTGCTTTCTGCTCAAGAACACCATTTGCCCCACCGAAATAATACGTTCCGGAAAACATCTGACCATTCGAAGTCATCTCAAGTTCATGTGTTCCCGGCTCCGTCACCATCCGTCCTGTCTCATCAAAATAATAATAGCCGTCAAAGGTCGTCCCATCCATTGTCAGACCATCTATATATCTCACCTGCGGCGCGGCAGAAAGTTTTCCAAGATTGTTTACCATATAGTATCCGTCAAACGTATACTCTGCCGGCTCTCCCGTTTCATCTGTCCCCATACAGGTAAGCTTGCTGATCTTTACCATATGAGGGCTTGCCGCCAGATAGCATCCGTCCGCATCATGATAATAAAAACCATCCAGTACAGTGCCGTCTATTTCCATTTTGTCAAAATAATGAACAGATACCGCTGTATCCTTGCTTCCGTCTTCTTTGAGGCAGTAAAAACCGTCGCTTTTCATAAGGTATCTGCCGGACCCATCCCCGATCGGCTGAATCTGTGCTTCTTCTGTTACTGACAAAAGACTGTCAGAAGCCGCAGCCACACCCACAGGTGTACCGGCTAATGTCAGACACAGACACAATGCCAGAACCGTTCGTCTCTTCATCTTCTTCTCCTTTTGTATCTATCCCACGATTACTTTTTTGCAAACTGATTGTTCATAGTATACCTGAAATCACACATATGTCAAGCATCCGCGCCATCCTCCTGCTCCGGCCCGGTCCCTTCGTTTCCACAGCTTTCCATTTCTGAAACCTGCTCCCAGAAATCCTTAAGCGATGCCTCCACCGTCCCGATCGTGCACGTTTTTACAGACGACCACTCACGCGGAAAAAGCATCCGGTATTCCCGGTTCATGAAACGTTCATCCATAAGCAGGATCACGCCGATATCTTCCCGGGTCCTGATCACGCGGCCTGCCGCCTGGAGCACTTTGTTCATGCCAGGATAACGATAGGCATAATCAAAGCCTGGCTCCCCTTTCTCGTCATAATATTCTTTCAGGACCTCTCTTTCGCAACCGATCTGCGGAATCCCTGTTCCGACAACCGCCACGCCGATCAACCTGTCACCGATCAGATCGATCCCTTCCGAAAAAATCCCTCCCATGACGCAGAAGCCAAGAAGTGTTTTTTCACCCTGCGCCTGAAATTCTCTGAGGAATTCTTCCCGCTCCCGTTCATTCATTGAAGCCTGCTGACAGATGCAGTCCACCCAGTCAGCCGAAAATTCCTCCTGATAAACTTCAAACACATCTTCCATCAGTTTATAGGACGGAAAAAAGATCATATAATTTCCTTTTTTCTTCCAGGACATCCGCGCAATGTATTCTGCAATCCTGCGGTATTCTTCATACCCTCTTCTGGTGTATCTGCTGCTGACATCGCGGCACAGGAGAAGGCATCTTTTTTCTTCCTCAAAAGGAGAATTTACATACATGCCGAAATTTTCATTTCTGGTACTCAGCATCTTCCTGTAGTAAGCAAGCGGCAGAAGTGTTGCCGAAAAAAATACCGTGCTGACTCCACGGTCCAGGCATCTCTGCAGATTTGCCGCCGGATTTACACAAAACAGTTTCATACGGAACTTTCTGTCTTCATCCGTCGAAACATACGTCACATAATTTTCATCCACCAGTTCTGCAATGTTCAGGAAATCCCGTACCGCAAAATAAAATTCCAGGATTCCATCCACGAATTCCTGTGACGGCGGTTCTTCCAAAAGTTTGTCCATCTCTCCCTGAATACTCAGAAGCGTCACAGGAAGTGTCCCCGCATTTTCCAGCACCTGCCAGGAGGAACTGCTTTCTTCCTTCAGTACTTCCAGTTGTTTTGCAGCTTTGCCAAGCATACGATACAGTCTGCTACTGTGTGCTCTTACGAATCTGCGGGTGCTTTCTATCTCTTCTTTGCACAGGGAAGCACTGTACATTTCTCTTCCACGGTCCACCAGATTGTGTGCTTCATCGATCAGGAAGAGATATTTTCCTTTTATATTTTCCCCGAAAAACCGTTTCAGATAAACATTTGGATCAAACACATAATTATAATCACAGACGATCCCGTCCATCCACACTGCCAGGTCAAGTGTTATCTCAAATGGACAGACACTGTATTTCTCTGCCTGTGCAAGAATCGTTTCACGGTCAAAAGCTTCTTCTTTCGTCCACAGTTCATAGACGGCATCGTTTATCCTGTCATAATGCCCCTTCGCATAAGGACATTTCTGCGGGTCACAGTCCATCTCATCACAGAAGCACATTTTTTCTTTTGCTGTGATCGTGATAGATTTGAAGTGCAGACCTTTCCCGCGGAGAATTGAAAATGCATCCTCTGCCACAGTCCGCGTGATCGTCCTGGCCGTCAGATAAAAGACCGTCTCGCCTTTTCCCTGTCCCACAGCACGGACTGCCGGAAAGATTGCAGACATCGTCTTACCGATCCCGGTCGGAGCCTGGATAAAAATCTGCGCCTCTTCTGAGATCGCATGGTAAACTCCGGCAACCATTTCTCTCTGCCCTTTGCGGTATGGAAACGGGAATTCCAGAGTTTCCATGGATGCATTTCTCTCTTTTCGCCAGGCGAGCTGATAAGAGACCCATTTATAGTACTCATCTGTCAGATCCTGATACCATTTCTCCAGTTTTTCTCTGGCGATCGTTTCCCGGAATCTCCGGATTTCCTCCGTATCAAGCTGACCATATGTCATCTGGATATCAATCCTTTCCAGATCATGGGCTTCCATATAGATCCAGCCATAACAGAGTGCCTGTGCACGATGGATCTGCACCGGTTCTTCCAGACTGTCAAGGCTTTTGTAAATTCCTTTGATCTCATCGATACAAACAGTTTCGTTCTCTGCAAAAATACCGTCAGCTCTTCCCTCTACACACAGGATCAGATCTTCATATTCACTTTCTTTTTTGAGCGGAACTTCTGCCTGATAGGTGCTGCCCATCTGTTTCTGGATCTTTCGGTGAAAGCGGCTTCCCTTGAGCATGGCTTCTTTGTCTGCTGCCGTTCCGCTCCTGCTTGTCAGATCACCGCTTCTCAAAATAAATTCTACCAGATTTCGAACTGAAATACGGATTACCGGTTTTTCCATCCTGCTTTCTCTCCTGCTTCCCATACATTCAAAAAGGCACATATCCTTTCTCTGAATATGTGCCCGCTCCTGCCAAACTTCTGATACAGTTATGCTACTGCAAATTTGTCCATAACTTTATTGAATTTCTGGCTCTCTCCATAACATCTGACTGTCAGTTCCCGTGTAAGGTCCATGCTCAGGATTCCCAGAAGAGACTTGGCATCAATGATGATACGGTTATAAGAAATATCAATATCAAAGCTGCATTTTGCTGCCTCGTTCACAAATTCCTGTACATCTTCTGTCGCGTTTAATTTAATCTGTCTTGTAATCATATAATTCCTCCTCGTGTTCTGACTCAAGTGCAAAAAGACCCGGTTTCCCGGATCTTTTTATTTATTAGATCTGTGTCAGAACAAAAATGTCGTAAATTGCCTTCAATGCTGTCTCAAAATCTCTGTTTTCAACACCGATGATGATATTCAGCTCACTGGATCCCTGGTCGATCATCTTTACATTGACATGTGCATGTGCCAGAGCTGCAAATACACGCGCTGCAGTTCCTCTCTGGGACTTCATGCCACGGCCTACGACTGCGATCAGCGCAAGGTCAGATTCCATCTCCACGAAATCAGGCTGTACTGCTCTGTGGATTCCGGCGATCACCTGCTGTTCTTTTTCTTCAAATTCGTCCTGATGAACATAGATCGTCATGGTATCAATACCGGACGGTACATGCTCAAAGCTGATTCCCTGGTCTTCAAATACCTGGAGAACTTTTCTTCCGAAACCAACTTCGCTGTTCATCATGGATTTCTCAATATTGATAGAGCAGAATCCCTTCTTACCTGCGATACCTGTGATCACATATTTCGGTTTACGGCATGTGCTCTCTACGATAAAGGTTCCTTTATCCTCCGGACGGTTGGTGTTACGGATGTTGATCGGGATTCCCTCTTTACGGACAGGGAAGATCGCATCCTCATGAAGAACAGTTGCACCCATGTAGGAAAGCTCTCTCAGCTCACGGTATGTGATGGTCTCGATCACTGCCGGATTATCCACGATCCTCGGATCTGTTACCAGGAAACCGGAAACATCTGTCCAGTTCTCGTAGATGTCTGCATGGATCGCTTTGGCTACAAGAGAACCTGTAACATCAGATCCACCTCTGGAGAAAGTCTTGACAGTTCCGTCTTCCATACCACCATAGAATCCTGGAATAACTGCCTTTTCGCATTTCTGAAGACGTTTTGCAAGAAGTTTGTCTGTCTTGTCTGCATCAAAGTTTCCGTTCTTGTCAAAACGGATCACAGTTGCGGCATCTACGAATTCATATCCAAGATATGCAGCCATCACTTTACCATTCAGAAACTCTCCTCGGGATGCTGCGTACTCTGTACCTGCCTGTGCTTTGAAATCAGCTTCGATCTGACGGAACTCTTCCTCGAGGGAAAGTTCAAGCTTCAGACCCTTGATGATCTCATAAAAACGTTCTTTGATCTCGTTGAGGATACCTGTAAAATCAGCACCTGCTGCGGCCTTGTCATAGCATGCATACAAAAGATCTGTTACCTTGGTGTCTCCCGAGTATCTCTTACCCGGTGCAGACGGAACCACATAACGTCTGCTCTCCTCGCTTCTGATGATATCCCCTACTTTTTTGAACTGTTCTGCGTTCGCAAGGGAGCTTCCTCCAAATTTCACAACTTTTTTCATAATAATTCTCACCCTTCTGTGTTCCTCTAAAACTAAAAAGTGCTAAAAGCTGTTTTATATTGTATTGAAAAACAGAAAGTTTTGCAAGTATTTCTTACGAATATTGACGAAAAATCCTGAAAAAATTATTATGCACAGTACTCACGGAGAATACTTTCAAGAGCAGATGCACTGCTGGTGTGGCATCTACATACCGGGATAGATTTTCTTTTTGCTTCTTCAACTGCACAGTTTACCATCTTATGAGACACCGTACTGGTAAACAGGATCATAAGATCCGGCGCGCCGATCTTTTTCTTCATGGCACCTTTTTCTTTGGCAAAAACTTTCGCTTTACATCCGAATCCTTTGCAGATATCTTCATACTGACATACCATTCTTTCATTTCCACCTACGATCACAATACTCATATTCTCACCTCTTATTTTGTTGTTCTAAACTAACTTCATATTTTAAAAGAAAGCGGCTCATTGCGTCCGCTTTATGTTTTCAGTTTCTTTTGGTTAGCTCATGCTAACTATCTAAGAGCATAGTACCATAGATTCCTTTGTTTGTCAAAGGATTTTTCATTTTAATTTTATCACATCACAAACGTAAAGTATTTCTTCTCTGACTTTGAAGTGCACATCGTTCTCTCCATAGGCGATCCCGTAGACTCTCTCCGGGTTCTTCTGGTATCTCGGACGCGGGTCATTGGCGAGCACTTCTATCAGTGCCTCCCTCTGTGATTCCGGGATCTTTTGCAGCAGTTCTTCTGGAAATTCCACTTTAAGGATATGTTCTTCGATATGGTCTGTGAAGCCGCCTTTTGCTTCCGGATGGCTGTCCACATAGGGAAGGTACGGTTTGATATCGTAGATCGGCGTTCCATCCATCAGATCCGCCCCTGAGATGTGCAGGACCGTACCAAGATCCGAATGATATTCAATCTCTTCCAGGCGGACTGATGAGAGTCCCAGACTGTTGGGGCGGAATGGGGATCTGGTCGCAAACACGCCCATTCTTGTATTTCCTCCAAGTCTTGGCGGGCGTACTGTCGGAGACCAGTTCTCGCGTACTGCCTCCGAAAACTGCCAGATGAGCCAGATATAATCGTAATCTTCCAGACCACGGAATGCCTCCGTTACCCGGTATTCCGGCTCAAACACGATCGTTGCCTTTAATGCACTCAGCCGGTTGCTCTGATGTGGGATTCCAAACTTTGTCGGGAAATCATTGTGGATCCTTGCTATGATCTTCATATTATTTTGTTCTGACATGTATTTTTCCTCTGTATTTTCTCTGTAAAAAATAAACAGCAGCCCGGCTGCCATAAGTACTGCCGGGCCGCTGTATGTATTTTAGCTTATCCGATTTCAGCGGTCAATGATTTCTATTTCTGTATCGTCTTTGGCATCCAGATTGTTGATGTATTTCCTGGTCTCTGCCACGATCACATTCGAAAGGAGCAGGACCGCCACAAGGTTTGGAAGTGCCATCAGCGCATTCAGGATATCCGCGATCGTCCATACCAGATTCAGAGAAATGACCGGTGCGATCACTGCCACTGCGATGTAAAGGACTCTGTACGGGATCAGGCCTTTTTTTCCTGCAAAATATTCTACGCAGCGTTCTCCGTAGTATGCCCATCCAAGAACCGTAGAATACGCAAAAGAAATAATTCCAATTACAAGGATCACCGGACCGAGGACCGGAATCTGCTGGAATGCCAGTGTTGTCAGGACACCTCCATTTGTGATCTCTCCCATGTCAATCGCCGGATTTTTCATGATGCTTGTGACAAGCACCAGTCCTGTCATCAGACATACGACAACGGTATCCCAGAAAGTACCTGTGCTGGATACAAGGGCCTGACGCACCGGATTTCGTGTCTGTGCCGCTGCTGCTGCGATCGGAGCAGAACCCATACCGGATTCATTGGAAAAAAGTCCTCGTGCGATTCCATACTGCATTGCCATCATGATACCACGGCCAACCAGGCCGCCTGCTGCAGCTCCCGGTGTAAATGCCAGTTTACAGATCGTTGTCACTGCCGGGATAATAAAATCATAATTGATACACAGGATCACAAAACAGCCAAGTACATAAAAAGCTGCCATGAACGGAACCAGTTTCTCACATACATTTGCGATAGATTTGATCCCGCCAAAAATAACAAGTGCTGTCAGTACTGCAACGACGATTCCAACTACAAACGGTGGAATACTCAAGTTTTCCTGACAGACCGTCGCGATCGCATTGACCTGCGTGGCACAGCCGATCCCAAAAGATGCAAAGCCGCCAAAGACAGCAAAGATCATTCCAAGCCACTTCATATTCAGTCCACGTTCCAGCGCATACATCGCACCGCCCTGCATACGTCCGTCCTTCGTTTTTACACGGTATTTTACAGCGATCAGAGATTCACTGTACTTCGTTGCGATCCCAAAAACGCCGGTAAGCCAGCACCACAGGACTGCACCCGGACCTCCCAGTGCGATCGCGGTTCCCACACCGATGATGTTTCCTGTTCCGATCGTGGATGCCAGGGCTGTCGTCAGTGCGCCAAACTGGCTGACCTCGCCTTCTCCGTCAGGATCTTTTGTCACAGATAAGCGGATCGCGGTGCCGATCTTTCTCTGGATGACTCCTGTACGGATCGTCATAAAAATGTGGGTTCCCAGGAGCAGAAGGATCATCCACCAGCCCCATACCCAGGTGTCGATCTGATTGATCATGTTTTCAACTGCACTATACATCTCTCGTCCTCCCTTGTGGTTTTTTGTGTGAAGGAACTTCTGACTGTTCAGATAAAACGAAAGGGCGCACAGACATTCTTATGTCTGTACACCCTTGTACTTTCCTTTTCACTGTTTCAGTGTCACACTTATGTGTTTTATTATACTGAATCCCAGTCCTTTTTGCAACTGGCTTTTATCTTTAATGGTCAGAATTTTAAATCCTCCGAAAAAAGCTCTCTTACCTTTTTGCTTCTTCCATCCATTCTTTCAGTGCCTTCATACGGACTCTGGCATCCATCATTCCCCTCTCGTAGACACTCTGGATCACATCGAGATCTGTCTCCATACGGCTGATCTCAAGCTTTTCAGATGGCTGGATCACAAAAACTTCTCCCGCCTCTTCCAGACGGTGGATCTCCTTTAATGACTGATTGTAGACACTATGACGCTCTTTGAGTGCCTCGGCAAATTCCGGGTATTTATGGTATCTCAGCTCTGCCATCTTTGCATTCTGTGGCTTCTTTACATAGCCTTTGTGCTGTGTGAGGATTACAACATTTTTCTCAAAACCCATCCTGCGAAATGCTTCCAACGGAATACTGTCTGTACAGCCGCCGTCCAGAAGCTTCATTCCCTGATAATCTACAAGTTTCGACACATATGGCATGGATGCGGATGCGCGCAGGACATCAATCTGGTTCAGCATATCTGTGATCTTTATGTATTCTGCCTTCCCTGTCTCTACATTGGAGCAGGTCGCATAAAACTCTGTATCTGATTTCAGAAATGCCTCATAATCATACGGATCAAGTCTTTCCGGAATATCATGATAGCATAACTGTTTTCCAACCACTTCCCCTGTATGGACCAGGTTCCACATACTCATAAAATGCTTATCATTCCTGTATTTCTTAAAATAACGGATGCTTCTGCCCTTCTGTCCCGAAACGAAAGAACAGCCATGGAGTGCCCCGGCAGACACTCCGATCACTCCGTCAAAATGCAGCCCCTGCTCCATAAATACATCCAAAACGCCGGCTGTATAAATGCCGCGCATTGCTCCACCTTCCAAAACCAGTCCTGTCTTCATCACTGTTGCCTCACCTTTCTGTCTTCCAGCAGTTTACTATTGTATCATATGCTTCCCTGAAACTGATACCCGCCTTCCCTGCAAGTGCTGATGCACTGTCATATTCAGGATAGCATCTCTCTTTTCCATTCGGAAGTGTACAGATCTTTACCTGTGCCTCGCCTATGGAAGTCCGGATCTTCTCTGCACGGCGTTTCAGGATCGTCCGTTCCAGTTCGCTCCGTCTGATGCCGATCGTCGTTGTCTCTGTAAAAAGGATCTCCTCCATTCTGGAGATCTTGTCTTTTTTGCAGAGGACCACCAGCTCATATGCCGGTCTGTTTTTCTTCATAAAGACCGGTGTATAATGAACTTCTCTCGCACCATTCTCCAGAAGGATCTGCATCACATGTCCCATTGCTTCGCCGCTGCAGTCGTCAATGTCTGTTTCCAGCCGCCAGATATGATCTGACTCCTGTTTTTCTGCCTCAACCGACCGGATCAACATTGCTCTTAGGATTCCCGGGCAGCGATACTGGCGTTTGCCTGCTCCGAGCCCTGTCGCAAGGATCTCAAAATCTTCCGGAAGTTTCTCAGAAGTCCGGACTGCCGCTACGACTGCTGCTCCTGTCGGAGTGACCAGTTCTCCTTCGATATCTGTGATCTTAAGTTTGAGATGATTTGCCTGTGCCACATTTACAACAGCCGGAACCGGAACCGGGATCTGACCGTGCTGACAGCGGATAAAACCTGTTCCGTCATAAAGTACCGGCACAACCACATCTGTGACATCCAGATCATCCAGGCAGACTGCGATCGATACAATGTCCACGATGGAATCCACTGCTCCAACCTCGTGGAAATGCACTTCCTCCACCGGTACGCCGTGAGCTTTTGATTCCGCTTCTGCCAGAATCTCAAAAATCCTGAGAGCCGTCTGTTTCGCTCTGGTGCTGATCGAAGAACCTTCGATGATCTCCCTGATCTCCTTCATTCCACGATGTTCATGTCCGTGTTTATGGACATGTGAATGTTCCTCATCAGAGTGTCCATGCAGATATTCCATATCATGATCGTGGTTATCCTGATCCAGAATCACGGAGAAATCACAGGCATCGAGCCCAGACTTCACAACCCTTGAAACTTCTGTACGGAATCCCTGAACCGGAAGACCTGATAATGCCGCTTCCAGATGCTTCTGATCTGCACCAAGATCCAGAAGTGCCGCCACGGTCATGTCACCGCTGATTCCGGAATAACATTCCAAATATAAAGTTTTTCCCATAATATCTCCCATTAGTTACTGTTCCTGATTTTCTCTGACTGCAAGGCGGTTGATCTGCGTTGCAATGTAACCTGCCCCGTAGCCATTGTCGATATTTACCACCGCAATCCCGTTCGCGCAGGAATTGATCATCGTCAGAAGTGCGGAAAGTCCATGCATGCTCGCTCCGTATCCCACAGAAGTCGGGACTGCGATCACCGGCTTATCCACCAGACCTCCGAGAACACTCGCAAGCGCTCCCTCCATTCCAGCAACTGCAACCACACAGTTTGCCTCCTGGATCACTTCCAGTCTGGAAAAAAGTCTGTGGATCCCACTCACACCCACATCAAAGATACGCTCTACGTGAGTTCCGAAGTATTCTGCAGTCTGTGCAGCTTCCTCTGCAACCGGGATATCGGCTGTACCTGCGGTACAGACTGCGATCTTGCCGATGTGCTCTTTGTGCTTCTTTTCGATCTTGATGATGTGTGACAGATCATCGTATTCCACACCCGGAAGAAGATCTTTCACCAGCTCATACTGATGTCTGGACGCTCTCGTTCCAAAAACTTCTCCGTTGTCCTCATATAACTTCTGAAAAATATGGACAAAATGCTCATCTGCCTTGCCGCTGCAAAAGATTACTTCCGGGAATCCGGAGCGAACCTCTCTGTGGGAATCCAGCGTCGCATAGCCTCCCATTTTCTCAAATGGTTCTTTTCGAAAGTAATGTTCTGCCTCTTCTAAAGTGATCTCGTTTTTTTTGAATCGGGTCAATATTTCTCTTGCTTCCAAAAAATGCATCCTCCCCGTCTGTTACTTTATGTGATACAAAATCATGCCACCCTTTTTGTCATATCCGGTGTCCCAGAGTTCCTTCAGAGAAAACCATTTGTATTCCCCATAGGAAACTGCCTTCACCATAAGATCATCCTCTGTTTCTTCATAACCTGCAAGGATAAACCAGTGCCATATGTAATCCTCCAGATGTCCGTTCTTGTTCTGGTGTTTCAGCATCAGATATGGGATCGGGCTGTCGCTGTCGATCTGCCTCATGACAGCCTCTCTTGCTTCTTCATAAGCATGTGTCCCATGAAAAGCCTCCATCATAAGATTCTCCTCATGTACATCCTTCAGATATTCTCCAAAACCTTCCATATATAATTCCAGGGTATCGATCCCGTTCGGCCTTGGACAGAGATAATGCTTCATGATATATGCAAAATCATGGTACTCTTCCCATGTGATCTCTTCGAGTTTATGCGGATAAAGTTTCTTCTTATCCGCTCTTCGGGCAAAATAAATACAGCTCTCACAAGCTGCCACTGCTCCACATCCTCCGTCTCTCATTGATATCTCTGGAAAAAGATCCTGATTTCCCCCATAGGATTCTTCTACAAAGAAGTAATCCAGTTCATTCTTCTTATGTACTCCGGTCTGTATCACCGTTTCTCCCCCCTCTGTCGTCAGTATCAAACTGATACTATGCAAGTAACTATACCATATTTTATATTAAAATTAAACACTGTTTTTTCCAGAAAAATCCGGAAGAATGTTAAACACTCTTCCGGATATCCACGATCCTCTCTCTTATGAATAAGAAGTAAAGCCAAGATCCTTCGCTGTCATCTGCACATTCGCGAGGAATACATCAAATGCCCCCATCGTTCTTTTCAGAACAGCATTTGACTGCTTCTGGAAAAAGTCATTTGCTGTTTTATCGTTTGTTGCATATTTGAATACATATCCTGTATTTGCAGTATGTCTGGACGGATTCAGATTTGAATATGTCACATATGCTTTTTCACCTTTAATATAAGCAAATACAGCCTGTGCAATATCTGTTCTCTGACAGTTAAAGCTCATCGTGATCCCACGGTAATTTTTTCCCGTGGTGTCGAGAAATTCAATATATGTAGCTTCTATCAGATCATCTTTTCTGTTATAGGCTACAAGGACCGCCGAATTCGAAAAATCCTGTTCCACTTCATAATTTCCATCATCATTGATCTCACCATTCTGCTGGATATATTTTTTGAGTTTTGTGTAATTCTTGGTCCATTTATTGGATACAGGAGTATTTTTTACCGTTACTGTACAGTTAAATTTCTTTCCTCCAAGAGTTGCCGTTATCGTTGCTTTACCTGCTTTTTTCGCAAGAACCCTGCCATTTCGGTATACCCAGGCAGTCTTTGTATCACTGGATTTCCACTGTGGAACCAGTTTCGTTCCATTGATCTTGAGAGTATCATATTTTCCCACATACAACGTCATACTTGTCTTATTAAGTTTCAGACTATTGAGTCCTGCAATTGTCGTCAGACCGTTTCTGTCATATCCACTCCACACAAGGCTTCCATTAATTCTCCTGTATGCACGAACTGTGTACGTATACTGAACGCCCGTAGTTACACGTACATCCTGATAAGTTGTTGTCTGATATCCAGAAAAATTACGCACTGCCTGCCATTTTCCTCCGTCCGTCTTTCTGTAAACACGATAACCGTTTACACCTTTTACCGTGCTCCATTTCAGCACGATTTTGTTTGTGCCATAAGGCTTTGCTGAAAGCAGTTTCGGTGCTGTTACTTTCACTGCCGCCTGTACTTCCTTCACGCCATAACTTCCCGGAAATACCACTGGAACTGCCAGTGCCAGCATCATAAATGTAATTATGCCAAATAATCTTTTTTTGAATTTTTTCATATTCTGATACCTCCCTTCTTACCTTCACTTTACTATACAATTGACAGTTATTCAATCCAAATCTGCAATATTCTTATGCATTCTTTCCAACCCGCAGATTTTCTGTTATACTTAATCTCAAATCAAACATTATGGAGGTTTTTTGTATGATCCACACACTTGAAAATGACCAGCTCCGTGTAAAGATCGCCGATCACGGTGCTGAGCTGTCAGAAATCTACGATAAAACAAACGACCATCAGGTACTCTGGAATGCTGATCCGGCCTACTGGAAACGCCATGCTCCGGTGCTTTTCCCGAATGTTGGACGCTATTATGAAGATCACTGTCTGATAAACGGTAACTCCTACACATCCGGTCAGCACGGATTTGCCCGCGATATGGAATTCACCTGCACGGACAAAACCGATACATCCGTTACTCATCTGCTGGAATCCACCGCAGAAACTCAGAAGATCTGGCCATATGCTTTCCAGCTTTCTATCACACATACGCTCAATGGTCGTGACCTGACTGTTTCATGGAAAGTCGTAAACAAAGATCAGGAAACCATGTATTTCACGATCGGTGCTCATCCTGCATTTAATGTGCCTGTACTTTCTGATACCATTCGGAGTCAGTATCACCTTACCTTCAATGGAGAAAAAGAACTGACCTACTGCCTGCTTGACCCAGAGTACGGTACTGCCATTCCTGACAAGACCTACACCCTTCCTCTTGAAAATAATTCCTGCACGATCGATGAGCACATGTTTGACCACGATGCTCTGGTCTTTGACAACGGTCAGATCACTAAAGCCGGTATCGCCCTTCCGGATGGAACTCCTTATGTAGAGATCAGCTGCGAGGGATTCCCAAACTTCGGTATCTGGTCCGCTGTCGGTGCTCCGTTTGTCTGCCTGGAACCATGGATGGGACGCTGCGATAATATAGGATATAACGGAGAACTGTCCGATAAACCGGGCATCAATATACTTGATCCTGCCAAAACATTTGAGAAGTCTTATGTAATCTCAGTTAAATAATGCCCCTGCATTTATAACTTAAAAAGGGAAATCCCCCGCCGCCTGCACTTTCTGCAGTTGCGACGGGGGACTTCCCTCTTTTTATGTCTTTTGTTCTTTTTATTTTTTGATATCGTCTGTGCGGATTGCGAACTGTACCAGTCCTATGTCCTTATTGTCTGCTGAGACGAAAGATACCGGTGTGTAATCGCTTCCTGAGATCTTGTCAAACATTTCATCAATCTCATCATCGATCTGCTGGTCAATGTCAGATGTCTTATCTTTGGATTCCACTGTTCCGTCCTTCAGTTCTGCAGCTCCGTCATCCAGTTTTTTCAGGCCGTCTGTAAGTTCACTGCTTCCGGATTTAAGGGAATCTGCTCCGCTCTTGAGTGACTGGATTCCACTGGCTGCACTTCCGATTCCTCCGGTAAGCTGGCTTGCTCCGGATACCAGGCTGGAGGCACCGTTTCTTAAGGAAAGAGATGCGACCGATAACTGATTTGCACCTTCAAGAAGGCTGGAGTCATTCTTTGTAAGTTTCGTAAATCCTGCATTCAGCTGTTTCATTCCTTTTGCAACTTCCGGAAGATCTTTTGTCGCTGCCTGAAGCAATGAAGCGTCGTTCCCTGCACATACGGAATCGCGAGGTTGATCCAGATGGACAGCTCGATCACCAGTGTCAGGATCACCGGAAGTGTGATCGACTTGAAGTTAAACAGAAGGATTGCAAATACAAACGCGATCGCCAGGGTATTGACCCTGCTGTTATCCTCTGTGATCGTTTCTTTCAGATCCCTGGTACTTGCCAGGTCGCCTGCGATCCTGGCCTCATCGCCATAATATTTCTCGCAGATTTTATAAACTTCGTTCAGTTTTTCTGTCCATCCTTCTTCGGATTCCTCAGTGCTTATAGTCACTACAAAACGGCTGTAATTCTCTGAATAAAGCTGTGAAAGTGAATCCGACGGAACAAAGCCGTCCGGGATCGTTGAACCTACACTGTCTACATAGGAAATGACAGAAGTCACATTTTCATTGTCTTTTAATTCTTCACTCAATGCACTTTCTTTGCTTGTATCCCCTTTCGGCACCATGATGACGAGAGGGTTGGACGCGCCATATTCCTCTTCAACGCTCAGGAGGTCGCGTCCCATCTGAGTGGCATCCGTGCTGTAAATACGGCTGCCGCCATAGAGGAAAGAGTTTCCCCCCTGTGCAATGAAGCACGGAACCGCAATCACCACTGCAATAAGAAATGCAGGTATGCGGAGTTTCATAACAGTGCCGGCAAACTTATGAAAGTCCGGAAAAAAGGCCTTATGCTGAGTCTTATCGATCAGTTTATAAGTACTGATCCTGTTGACTGTTTTACTGCCGCCACCATAGCGTCCTGGACATCCTTGCCTTCTGCTCTGTTTTCGGCAAATCTGTGAAGAAGGAAGATGGAATAGTCCATGGAAACTGCAAGCTGCAGAACACTTCCCGCTGCATTGGTAACGAAAGAAATCTCTCCAAACAGCAGGTTTGTTCCTCTGTTCAGCATGATTGCGATACCGATTGTGATCATAAAAAGTACTGGTTCAAACCATGAATTCGTTGTCAGAAGCAGTACGATAAATGTCACCGGAAGGACAAACAGCATGATCTTCTGGATATCTGACGAGGTGTGGAACGGTGACAATGCATCTGTGACTGCTGTTCCTGACATAGAATTGTCATCCCCGATAATGTCACGGATCTCATCAACTGCTGCCTTTTTTTCTGTTTCATCGTCAACTACCGTGATGGAATACAGGGCATCGGAATCTTTGTACCACTCATCGATCGTATCCTGGTCTGCATTTTCCAGTGGTTCATAGATGTCCACCACATCATCCAGCCAGTTGACCTCGTCTACTCCGTCGACCTGCTCCAGTTTCTTCTTATAATCCAGTGCCTGCGGGATCGTCACATCGTGGATGACTACTCTCATATTTGGTACAGGCTGGCTGTATTCTTCAAAGGGAAAAAATCGAAGTGTACAGCGCACACAGGCACTGCTCAAAGACGGGCTTACAGAGCTAATGCAGACCAAACCGGTACAGAATATCACAGTCCGTGAACTGACAGACTATGTCAATCTGAACCGTGGAACCTTTTATCTGCATTACAGGGATATCCAGGATCTTCTGGAGCACCTGGAAAATGATATACTGGACGAATTTATCGAAATCACCAACGCCCACCAGCCACAGGATATGAAGGGTAAATCTTTCCCTCTGATCTGTGACCTGTATAAATTTCTGGAAAAAAACTCCGATTTCGTAAAACTTGTTCTGGTCAATAACCAGGAACAGAATTTTATGAATCGGATCAAGGAGATTATCCGGGAACGCTGCGTGAATGACTGGGACGAGATTTTTGCCAATGCAGATCCCAGGCTGAGCGAGATCTACTCTTCCTACGTCCTCTCCGGCTGTATCGGCATCATCGAAAACTGGATCCGAAATGGCACCCGCCAGAGCCCGGAGGAACTCGCACACTATACGGAGGATATTATGCTAAATGGATTGAATGTACTGAAATAGATGTATTATGTTACTATTCACAGGTAGTATCCCGCGAGGCGTTTTGCCATGAATATGGCAAAATCCCGAGACATACAGGGCAAAATGCCATCACCGAAGGTGATTTGGAATGCATTTTGACCAAGTTACTGTGAACGGAGTGAACAGTAACTGTATTATCACTCCGTTCACGGTAACTTGAGTATCCAGACACAAATTTGCTTGTGCATAATATATAATAGAAGTATACTTAATATAAATACTACTCTCTAAGGAGGATTCAAGATGAAAAAGAAGAAACTAATCTGCGGTCTTTTATCTGCATCCATGGTACTTACAATAGGCGGTCTTATCTCTGTTTATGCTGCGGACACCGAAACCCTTGCTGATTATCCGGAATATAAAGAAATCGTGCAGAAATATTATGACGGTGCTTCTGCCGCATGGAATATCAGCCAGTTTCAGGAAAATAATCTCTGTTATCTGGCAGGATATTATTCAGATATCAATAAACTCGGATATTTTCTTCAGGATATTGATAATAATGGTACCGCAGAACTGTTTATAGGTGCCATTGACGATGGCACTGACAGTTATGAGGGAATGTTTTTTGATATGTACACCCTTGTTAACGGAAGGCTTTCTCTGGTCACTACCAGCGGTGAACGCGACAGATATTATCTGTGCAAAGACAACACTATAGCCAATGAAGCTTCCGGCAGTGCTTTTCTGTCCCTGTACCATTATTATACTTATACTGACGGACAGCTGAACTTAAAAGAATCCGTGGTCTATGATGAAGAAAGAAATCCGCAGAATCCGTGGTTCTTCAGCACAACAGCTTCAACTGAGTATAATGCAGATGAATTTACTTCTATTTCAGAAGCAGATGCAGCTTCTATCAAGAATAAGTATGAATATGCGGAACTTCCGTTTATTTCACTGGCAGATATGAAATAGTCAAAATTATTCACATAAAAAGCCCCCACAAATCGTTTTCTCACGTTTTGTGGGGGCTTCTTAGTATATTATAATTATCAGTTCTGCTCTACAATATGTCTTGCTACGTAAATACCACTTGCGGATGCGTGGGACAGGGAGTGGGTGACGCCACTTCCGTCTCCGATCACGTACAGACCTTTGTGGCAGCTTTCGAGGTTGTCGTCGATCTCAACTTCCATGTTGTAGAATTTAACTTCCACGCCGTACAGAAGGGTATCATCGTTTGCAGTTCCCGGAGCTACTTTGTCCAGGGCGTAGATCATTTCGATGATGCCGTCCAGGATACGTTTCGGAAGTACGAGGCTTAAGTCTCCAGGTGTTGCTGTGAGAGTCGGTGTTACGAGGCCTTCCTCAACACGTTTCACGGTACTTCTACGTCCGCGGACAAGGTCGCCGAAACGCTGTACGATAACACCGCCGCCAAGCATGTTGGAAAGTCTTGCGATGCTTTCGCCGTATCCATTGCTGTCCTTAAATGGCTCGGAGAAATGTTTGGAAACAAGAAGTGCGAAGTTGGTGTTATCGGTCTTTTTCTCATCACCCTCATAGCTATGTCCGTTTACAGTGATGATGCCGTTGGTATTTTCGTTTACTACGATTCCGTTCGGGTTCATGCAGAAAGTACGGACGTTATCTTCGAATTTCTCTGTACGGTAGACGATCTTGCTCTCATACAGTTCATCTGTCAGATGTGAAAAGATAACTGCCGGAAGTTCCACGCGGACACCGATATCCACACGGTTGGATTTGGTCGGGATGTTCAGATCTTTACAGACAGTCTCCATCCATTTGCTTCCGCTTCGTCCTACGGAAACGATACATTTCTTACAGTCGTAAGTTCCTTTTTCGCAGATCACACGGTAACCGTCTTCCAGGATCTCCAGTTTCTGTACCGGTGTGTCGAAGTAGAAATCTACATGATCTTTCATTGCATTGTACAGGTTCTCAAGAACGATATAATTGATATCCGTTCCCAGATGACGTACAGATGCATCCAGAAGGTTCAGTTTGTTCTGCAGGCAGAGTTTCTTAAACTTGGTTCCTGCTGTGGAATAAAGCTTAGTTCCCTGACCACCGTATTCCATGTTGATATCATCAACATATTTCATCAGCTCGATTGCCTGGCTTTTACCGATATGCTCATACAGAGTTCCACCGAAATCGTTGGTGATGTTATATTTTCCATCAGAGAATGCACCTGCACCGCCAAAGCCGCACATGATAGAACATCTCTTACAGTTGATACAGTTCTTTATCTTCTTGCCGTCGATCGGGCATTTTCTCTTCTCAAGGGAGTATCCCTCTTCAAAAACTGCCACTTTGCAGTCCGGCTTTTCTTTCATTAATTCATACGCTGCAAAAATTCCTCCAGGACCAGCGCCGATAATGATTACATCATAGTTCATGCCTTATCCTCCTTGTAAGCATTACTTCCCTTTTTGTTTATATCCCTCATCCATATACAGCAGAACCCACAGTCCTGTTGCATAAAAAAAGCTGTCGCAGAATTTCTCGTGACGGATCCTGTCACTTCCATTCATTACGGCAGTTGGAAAAATGGTTACTGTAATCTTTAACGTTAATCATATTCCTAATCTATACTACAGGATTGCCATCGCTTTGTCAAGTGTTGTTTTTGTATGAAAATCAGATGTTTTTCCGTAAAACACAAAAACACTGCCATTTTCAGACAGTGCTTCCGCTTAATTTAAAAGAAAGATAAAGAAATTCAGATAACCTGCAAAAGTCAGCCATACAAGATACGGGATCATCAGGTATCCTGCGTTCCTGGAGATATCCGAAAATCCTTTCGTGCAGAGGTACACCAGATACCACAGAAGCACAAGCCATACAAATGCAAAGAAATACCATCCTGCATTAAAGAAAAATACCGGCCACAGGAAATTTACTGCAAGCTGCACTCCATACAAGAACAGTGCTCTGTTTCTCTTTTCTGTTTTCGGCGAAATTGCCACAAGGTAAGATGCTGTTCCCATCATGGCAAACAGTCCTGTCCATACCACAGGAAATACCCAGCCCGGCGGTGTCAGAGGCGGCTGTTTTAATTTTTCAAACGTATCCATGCTTCCCTGCGTAAGAAATCCCGAAACCGCCCCAACTCCCAGCGGCACCGCCAGCGCGGTCAGCAGAGTTTTTGTTTTTTTCTTCAAAAAAATTCCTCCTGTTCTCATCATCACTGTCTAGTGTATGAAGAACAGAAGGAATTATGCGTTTCCAAAATTTTATTTACATTTTATGCTTCTCTGCTTTGAAGAATGCTTTGGTTTCTTTCGCAACGACTCCGCTCAGTGCGAACAGTGCGATCATATTCGGGATTGCCATCAGACCATTGAAGATATCTGCGATAGTCCATACAGCACTTACTGTCATGTATGGTCCGATGAATACTGCAAAAATATATAACCAGCGGTATACGATGATCTTCGTCTTGTGTCCGTTTGTCAGGTATTCGAGACAACGTTCACTGTAATAATCCCATCCAAGGATTGTTGTAAATGCGAAGAATACGAGGCAGAGCATCAGTACAAACGCTGTGAACTTGGCCGGAAGCGGAAGTCCATGCTGGAATGCATAGGTAGTAACCTGTACACCCTCGATTCCCTCTACCTGCCATGCACCTGTCAGGACGATGGAAAGTCCTGTCATGGTACAGATCAGGATCGTATCAATAAAAGTACCTGTCATGCTGACAAGACCCTGACGTACCGGCTCTTTTGTCTGCGCTGCTGCTGCCGCGATCGGAGCGCTACCAAGACCTGCTTCGTTGGAAAAGATTCCTCGTGCAACACCTTTCTGCATTGCTACGATCATAGAACCAACAACACCACCTGTCACTGCTTTAGGATTAAATGCCGCTGTAACAACAGTTACGATTGCATTCGGGATCTCTGTAATGTTGCAGATGATCAGGGCAACGCTGAAGATGATATAAATTACTGCCATAAACGGCACGATAATCTGGCTGACTGCTGCAATTCGTTTTACTCCTCCGATCAGGATCGCTGCTACGCAAAATGCAAGGATCAGAGAAGAAACAACAACTGCTACGGAATACTGTCCCAGGAATGGGATATTGATGCAGTTTGTCTTGTCCGGATCAAAGAAGTTCTGTACAGCACTTGAAATACCATTTACCTGGCTGAATGTACCGATACCAAAAAGACCTACACAGACACCAAAGAATGCAAAGATCTTACCAAGCCATTTCCATTTCGCTCCCATACCTTTCTCAATATAGTAGAATGGTCCGCCAAGACTGTGTCCGTCTTCTGCAACCACACGGTATTTTACCGCCAGAAGACCTTCAGAATATTTGGTTGCCATTCCGAAGAATGCTGCCACGATCATCCAGAAAAGTGCTCCCGGACCTCCGGCACAGACTGCTGTTGCAACACCTACGATATTACCGGTACCGATTGTTGCACTCAATGCTGTACACAGAGCTGCAAAACTGGAGATCTCACCGTCTCCCTCTTCTTCATTCTTAAACATCCATTTCAGTGCCAATGGAAGGCGGCGTACCTGAAGCAGCCCAAGTCTGCTGGTAAGAAGAACACCACCGGCTATGATCAGTACCATAAGCGGCACGCCCCAGACTTTGTCATCCACTGCAACTAAGAAATTGTTGATTGCTTCCCACATCTCAAAAAGTTCTCCTTCTGTATGTATTTTTCAGCATCATAAAAAGGGAATAAAGATAAAGAATCGTTCTCAGATAGACTGGTAAGAATCTAATAATATCAGACAATAAAAAATAGATAAAAATCAAAAAATAGAATTCAGGATGTAATTAGGTCATAGCATCCTCTGTCCTTTTGCCTGAGAGATTCAAGACGCTTGCGCGTCGCTTGCACCTTCGGCCCCTGTAATAAAACAGGCGTCTCCAGAGAAACGATCCATTTGCAGTTTGTGTCCGATATTACGGATACCTGAGAGTTTTACTCCTTCGGTGGGCATGCGCCTCTTTCCTGCAAACTTCTCCTCGTTATTGCTGTTACTGCGTTATACTATAGTGCTAAATCATAAAAAAGTCAAGAGGGAAAAAATATTCTTCCCTCTTGACTTTTTTTGGCGTTTTTTGATGTTTTATTTCGGGCTGACGATCTTACCTGCGATCGCACATGCTGCTGCCGTCTTTGGAGATGCCAGATAGATTTCTACCTTGGAAGTTCCCATACGGCCAAGGAAGTTACGGTTGTTTGTCGCCACAACACTCTCTCCGTCTGTCAGGATACCGCCTGCACGTCCACAGCACAGTCCGCATCCCGGATGTGTGATCATTGCACCTGCTTCTGCCAGAGTGTCCAGAATACCAAGCTCGATCGCCTGTCTGTAGATCTTGCGGCTTGCCGGTGTCACGATCAGTTTTACATAGTCAGCAACTTTTTTGCCCTTGAGGACTTCCGCTGCTGCTGCGAGATCCTCCAGACGGCCATTTGTACAGGAACCGATGAATACCTGACCGATCTCAGTTCCCTCAAGAGTGCTGACGTCACGGATCTTGTCTACCTGTGACGGGCATGCCATGACCGGAACAAGGTCCTCTGCACGGTAAGTTACAGTCTTGATGTATTTTGCGTCCTCATCGCCGACAAGGCTCTTCTGGAAATCGTTCAGTTCAATCTCACAGTATTCTGCTGTCTTTTCATCTGGTGTGAAGAGAGCACATTTTGCACCAGCTTCGATTGCCATGTTTGACATGGTCATTCGGCTTGCCACGGACATATTCTTTACTGCACTTCCTGTGAATTCCAGTGCACGGTAAGTAGCGCCATCTGCACCGAGATCACCGATCAGACGCAGGATCACATCCTTGGACATCACGTTCTCCGGAAGCTCTCCCTCGATCACAACTTTAATGGTCTCCGGAACTTTGATCCACATGGTTCCTGTTCCGAGGATACTTGCCATCTCTGTATATCCGATACCGGAAGAAAATGCGCCGACACATCCATAAGTAGTTGTATGGCTGTCTGTACCAAATACGATGTTGCCCGGTTTGACATAGCCAGCCTCTGTCATCAGCTGATGGCAGATTCCGTCGCTTCTGTGTACGTTTTTCATTCCGTATTTCTCTGCAAAAGCATCTCCTGTATGGAAATGTCTGGTATCATCAAGCTGGCTTGCCGGAACAAGGTGATCATAGATCAGAACTACCTTATCCGGATCCCATAATTTCTTGAATCCCATTTCTTCAAATTTATCCGCAACAAACGGAATAAAAATATCATGGATCATCACTCTGTCTACATTGACTGTTACGATATCGCCAGGTTTTACGGCATGACCCACATTGTTTCTGATAATCTTTTCGATAACTGTTTCGCCCATCTGCTTCTCCTCCTTAGTCCAGTCCATTCAGTTTACGCATGGCTTTTACAAGTCCGCCGGCCTGGATGATGCTCATCAGGTTCTCCGGCAGAGAAGCGATCGGGTACTGTTTTCCATCATAGTCAACATGTTCATTCATCACAACTGTCACGGTATCTCCTTCTTTGATATCATCGTGAAGATCCGGCTGCTCGATCAGCAGAAGTCCGTTGTTGATGGAGTTTCTGAAGAAAATTCTTGCAAAAGATTTTGCAATGACGCACTGAACGCCCAGTGCTTTGATGATCTCCGGTGCCTGCTCTCTGGAAGAACCGCAGCCGAAGTTTTTGCCGGCAACAATGATGTCGCCTTTCTGGATCTGTCCAGCCAGTTCCGGACGGAGCGGGCTGAATCCATACTGTTTCATATCGTCGATTGTTTTGAGTGCCAGATACTCGGTCGGGATGATGATATCGGTATCAATGTCATCGCCAAGTACCCATACTTTACCTGTAAACTTTTCCATAATCTATGTATTCCTCACTGAATATATTGTAGGTGTTTCTGTTGTACTTTATCAGATTTCAGATGGCAGTGCGATTTTTCCTGCGATTGCAGATGCTGTAACAGTCGCTGCGGATCCAAGATATACTTTGGAACTTGGATGTCCTGCACGTCCTTTGAAGTTACGCGTTCCTGTACTGATCAGGACTTCGTTTTCACCGATAACACCCTGACAGCTTCCCCAGCATACACTGCAGTTCGGGTTCATAACAATCGCACCTGCTTCCATGAAAATGTCGATCAGGCCTTCTTTTAATGCCTGACGGTAAATTGTCTGGCTTGCCGGAACAACGAGGAAACGTACCTTGTCAGATACTTTCTTTCCTTTGATGATCTCGGCACCTACGCGCAGATCTTCGATACGTCCGTTGTTGCAGGAGCCAAGGAATGCTTCGTTGATCTCGATTCCACATGCTTCTTCTGCCGGAACAACATTGTCTACAAAATCCGGTTTTGCGACTACCGGGCGGACTTTGCTGAGGTCAAAAGTATATTCTCTTACGTATTCTGCATCCGGATCACTGTGGAATACAGCTTTTGGCTCACGTCCATGTTCTTTGAGGTATTCCATGGCTTTTTCGTCTGCTTCAAAGATACCGGTCTTTGCACCTGCCTCTACTGCCATGTTGCAGAGAGTCATACGGTCACTGATGCTTAAAGTCTTAGCACCTTCTCCGGTGAATTCCATTACCTGATAGTTGCATCCGTTTGCACCTACTTCACCAATGATGGTAAGGATCAGGTCACGGGCAGTCACACCTTCCGGAAGCTTACCGATGAGGTTGAATTTTACAGATTCCGGAACCAGTACCCAGGAAGTTCCTGTCACCATTCCATAGAGGAAGTCTGTGCATCCGACACCGGTACCGAATGCGCCAAGTGCACCATAAGAACAGGTATGGCTGTCTGCGCCAAAGATCAGTTCACCCGGGCGAACATAATTCTCGATCATAACCTGGTGGCAGACACCCTTGCCTTCCCAGAAATCAATGTTGTTTTCTTTTGCAAAGTCTCTCATCTTCTTCTGGGATGCTGCTGTCTTCGGGCAGTCAGACGGTACGTTGTGGTCAACGATGAAAACGAGTTTCTTTGTATCTGCAATGTGCGGATGGTTCAGCTTGTTTTTGTACATATCTACAGTCAGATGAGTAGTTCCGTCATTGCTCATCAGACGGTCAAGCTGTACCGTATGGATATCGCCAGGTTTGACGCTGTCTACACCGGCTGCTGCTGCGATGATTTTTTCTGCAATTGTCATTCCCATGGTTATTTCTCCTCCTTGTTCAGTGAAGCGATCAGACCGCCCTGATTCAGAATTCCCTGCATATATTCCGGAAGTTTGGTACAGGTATATGTCTTGCCGTTTGCAACTGCTGTACCGTCGGACATATGAAGTTCCATGGTATCTCCGGTCTGTACATCATCCGGAAGATCTTTACAGACGATTGCCGGAAGCCCGATGTTGATCGCATTTCTGAAGAAAATTCTTGCGAAGGATTTGGCGATGACTGCCTGTACACCAAGTGCTTTGAGGACGCCCGGTGCCTGCTCTCTGGAAGAACCACAGCCGAAGTTCTCGCCGCCTACTACGAAATCTCCTGGTTTTACTTTCTTTGCAAAATCAGGATCTAATGATTCAAATGCATGACCTTTCATCTCATCCAGGTTCGGCAGAAGCAGATACTGGGATGCAATGATCTGGTCTGTATCAAGGTCATTATGAAATTTAAAAATTGTACCTTTTTCCATAATAATGATTCCTTTCCATGTATAACTATTCATTTTCTCTCTATTCTACCACAAAATCCACCATTAGCAAAATGGATATTTATAAGAATTATGCATTCGATGCGAAACATTATAAAAAAGCCTGGCCTTCATCTCATGTTCTATCGTGAAAGCCAGACTTTTTAAATTATACTCTCTATATTACTTTATGCTGCAGCCATTTGCGACTGTGGAATCTCCAGGTAAAAATAATACTGCGGACAGTCCAGTCTGCAAACATTCCGATCCAGACTCCCATCGGTCCGAAGCCCATGACTCTGATCAGAAATACACAGAGGCAGAATCTGCATGCCCACATCGTACAGCAGGATGTGATCATGGAAAATTTCACATCTCCTGCCGCACGGAGCCCATACCCCGGAACAAATGCCATGGTCCATACAAGCGGTTTCATGATCGTGATCCACATCACCATATGGAAACACATATCTGCACTTTCTTTTTCCATGCCTCCAAGGATCGTGACTGGTTTTGTCAGTGCAAATACGATCAGGCAGCTTGTCAGTACTACGATTTCTGCAATTACGCAGAGCTTCTTTATGTAGTAGACTGCCTCGTCTTTTCTTCCTGCGCCGAGACACTGACCGACAATCGTCATCAGACCTACCCCTACACCGATCGCTGCAATACCATTCAGGTTTTCCAGAATGTTTGTCATTGCCTGTGCTGCGATCGCTGCTGTTCCCAGAGTAGATACCGTGGACTGGATTGCCAGTTTACCCAGCTGGAACATACTGTTTTCAACACCGGATGGGATTCCGATTCCGAGGATTCTTTTTATCATGGACCAGTTCGGACGGATCTTGAAATAATCACGTACTACGATCTCCTGACCTTCCCTTTCTTTTCGAAGCTGGATCAGTACTACTACCGCACAGAAAATACGGGAGATCAGTGTAGAAAGTGCCGCACCTGCTACTCCCATGTGGAAAACCCAGATCATAATGGCATTTCCGGCGATATTCATCACATTGGAGATCATGGAAATGGTCATAGGACCTCTGGTATTGTCCTGCGCACGGAAAATAGATGCTGCTGAATCATACGCCGCGATAAACGGGAAGGACAGGGCTGTATAAAAGAAATAAATTTCTGATGCCCTCATAACTTCCGCTTCGACTGAGCCAAAGATCAGTCTCAGAAGTGGTTTCTGGAAAACAAGGCAGATCAGACTCACCGCTACTGAAATGGCTGTGATGATAAACAACACCTGTCTTGCAGATTCATTTGCTTTTTCTTTGTTTCTCTGCCCGATATACTGTGCACAGACGATCGCACCGCCTGCTGCCAGTGCGGAAAATGCCTGAATGACGAGCACATTGATGGAATCCACCAGCGATACCGCCGAGATTGCCGCCGAACCGACATTACTCACCATCATGGTATCCGCAGTTCCCATGATCGAGTTCAACAACTGTTCCAGCACGACCGGAATAAGTAGATTCCGGATCATGCGATTCGTGAACATATGCTGTTGCTGTTCCATTTTTCCACCTCAACTTCCCCATAAAACAATTTGTAAAAATTACCGGCGGTCATGCCGCCTCTGACATTATGTTCCTGTGACATGCTCCCACCACTTAAATCTTACAGATT
>UMDU01021341.1_pt1 | contig 28662 bp, 19 predicted proteins | sample 1964581 | NCBI WGS metagenome assembly UMDU01 (sample SAMEA4836003, study PRJEB28245) | human gut metagenome | biome: gut microbiome; material: fecal sample | place: Denmark | collected 2008
GCACGTGGAGAAGCACGTGGAATTATAGATACCTGCAGTGACCTTGGGTTGCCGGATGATGATATTTTAAATAGATTGCAGGTAAAACTGGATATTTCGCTGCAGGCGGCGCAGGAGTATCTTAGGATGTTTGGGAAGAAGACCATATAAATGAGATAGAAGGAGTTGTAGGGAGGCGAAGTTTGCCTCCTTATTTTTGTGATAATAGATTATTCATGGAACTTGTATTCGATTTTGTAGTTAAAATGTAACTTGTAGATAAAACGGTTTAGGAGTATAATATGTTTAACTACAATTACAGATGAAATAATGAGATCCAGTAGGCGAAGGGTAATAAGATGGAAGATCGTAAGAACAATCAAATTATAAAAGAAATGTATCATGGAGAAGAAAATCGTGATGCAAGCAGCAAAATCAGGGGATTTTTATTTCAGGATTTAGTTGCGATTAGTAAGTTGCTGGATGAAAAAACGGTATATGTTATACCCGAGTATATCGAGGATGTCTTTGTGTATACAGAGGATAAAACAGCATATGTTATTCAGGCAAAGTATTATCCGAAAGGGGACATTAAGGGGAAACATAAAGATATTATTCGTGATTTGTATTATCAGTATTTAAGGTTGGAAGTCAAAAAATATACAGAGAAAGTGATTCCTGTCTTGGCAGTATATAGTTTAAATAATATAACAAAGCCGGCATTGTCAATTCTACAAGGAGAGGATTATATAAATGTAAATAGAGAAGAAAAGCCGGCGGACATAGAGAATCCTGAGAAATGGTTAGAAGATAATGTATATTCAGAAAAAAAGAATGATGCAGCGACAAAACTATTTGAAAAATTTGCTTATAATGAATCAATGCGTAAATTTTTGGAGGCATATAAAATTGATCCAGAATATAAAGAGATAGAACAGTATCGAAAAGATATAGGTGATCAGTTAAGTACAATTCAGATTGATGGATGTGTAATTGAAGGAGAAAAAAGAAAGCTGATTTTGTTGGGATTGGCAATCCAGTATATTCAAAAAAGATACGATGAATCTATGGAGGGAGAGGAAAATTTTGAAAAAAGAAAGTGTAAGCGAACAGAATTTATTGAATATCTGAGACAAAAGATGTGTACGGAAACAGAAGAAACAATAGGAGCTTATTTACGTTTAATAGTCATTGAGTGTTGGGAACAAATTCAAAATGGAAGTGATCTTGTAGATGAAAAAGTGAGTGATATGTTGGAGTGCATCAGAGATTATACAGCACAGTGGTTATTTGAACTTGGGAGTAATGTACAGGGACAAAGGCAACTGTTGAATACTGTGAGCTCGCAAAATCAAAGTAAGCTTGAAAATTTTTGTGAAATGCCTATAACAAGGCGTCGCGAGATAATATGTGAGCATTATGATAGTATAAATGATTTTTTGAAATATTTATGGAAAATAATGATAGATATAAATATTGAGATATTAAGTCAAGAAATAGAGACTACGGATGAACAAAGAAAAAGATTAATGCCTCAAACCTATATAAATAGTTATGAAAAGAATTATATCAGTTTAAAATTCCCAGGGGATAATGTTGTAGATGGAGTTATATTAGCTAATATATTAGGCGGTTCAACTAAAACTAAAATGACTGCTATATTTGGTCGTATGAAAGAATTTCAACCTCAAAAGTGGTATATGGAAGCCGGATATAGAGGTAAATATTTATATACGATGAATATATCAGATATAAAAAATTTAGATAAAGAAGGATATGAAGTTACCGCAACTGATCCAAATAAATTTGAAATTGAGTGTATGGAATGTATTGATGTTGACATGGATGGGTGGAATAAAATCGAAAAATGTAACGAGTGTATTTTTGATCATAAGTGTGTAAAGCTAAAGGAGAAAAAAGAATGAATTGGCAGTCTTGTTTTGAAAAGTATAAATATAAATCGTTGATATCAGAAGATAAAAATGAAAATGAAAAGATATTAATGGAAATGTTTTATGAAGATGGTAAGAAACCAGATGAATTACAACAGGTGTATTTAAGCGAAAAGGAAGATGAATTATTTATAATACTACAGATGGAACCAGATATGGATGCAAAAAAGTTATCCGATAAATGGGATGCTAAAATATTAGCTTTTATTAATTTTGGTGAAGATTACGGAACCGATCACGCATGGATAGAAAAAATAAAATATAACATCACACAAATCATATTACACAGAGAAAAACTACAAAATAAGGATTTGGAAAAATCAGTTGATATTTCCAGAAAAATATTTTTAAAGTGTGATGAAAATGGTGAATTAGAAGAAAATGAGAAGGTTCGTTTACCTTTTTTATATGATGAGTTTGAGACAATGGAAATTAAATTGGACCAGGATGATGAGTTAATGAAAATATTGCCGGATAAAAAAACGCTATCTTTTTTATATGAAAAGCGTAAAAAGATCGATGGACGTAGTGTGAAAACGAAAGAGGAGCGGCTAAGTTATACAGACGAAGAATTAGAACTTGTGAAAGGATGGATGATGTCAGAATGAATATTAAAAAAATAAAAATTATCAATTTTCGTGGGTTCAGCGAAGAAAAAATATTCGAGTTTGAAGGAAAACCATTTGTTATGCTGACAGCTCCAAATGGTAAGGGCAAAACATCAGTTATTGATGCGATTGAGTGGTGCATGACAGGTGACATAAAAAGACTGCATGAAGGATACAATGACCGCAATACAAATGTAACAGAGAGAAAACAGAACGCAGGAGCAATTTTAAAAAATAAGAATCATCCTGATGAAAAAACAATAGTAGAAATGTTGATTACTGCGGAAAATGAAGAGTATACCATTCATCGTGAGCAGGACAAGGATACGTTAGATGATACAGGCGAAATAAAGATAAATGATTTTACAGGGGAGCAGGCGGAAGAAGAACTGAGAAAATTGATAGATGTTAAGAATTTTTATAAGTATCATTTCTGTGATATGCAGAAAACATATCGTTTTTTAAGTAAGAACAGAGGAAATATAGATGCTGAGTTTTCGGATTTTGCTTCAGACTATACAGACGTGCAGAATGTGGTAGATAATCTTAATATATTTGAACAGGATCTTGGTTTCCGTATTGAAGAAAAAGAAGGCGAGAAACAAAGAACGGAAGAATCGGTTCAAAGACTGAGAGACAAACTGAAAGACTTTGAAAATGTTCCAGAGATCCTGCCATACGAAAAGGAAAAATTATTTGAAAATGAAAATACGGATATTGTAAAAATGACAACAGAGCAGCTGCAGGAACGACTAAGAAATTTGTATGCATGCGGATATCAAAGAGGAGTGCATTTGCTTGAGTGGAAAATTGCAGGGATGAATGCAGAAAAGCAAAAAAATGAACTTGAGAAATTAAAAAGTGAATTTACGATACATGAAAAAGAAATCAGACAGGCTGCAGAGAAGAAAGTATATCAGGATGACGTTTTAAAAAAAGCCGAAGCTGATTTCGAAAAATACCAGAAGAAAGAATTAACAGTGGTGAATTTAGAAGGAAATCGCCAGATGTTATTTCAGATAGAGAATAAAAAATTTAATAAAGAGTTTTGGGAGGAAACAGAAGAAAACTTAAAAGAATTAAAGAAAACGAAAGAGAAAATAAATAATGAGATTCAGATCCTGAGCAGGGGAGATGAAATATTAGACATTCTTACAACGCTTACCACAAAAAAAGCTGGATTGATCAATTATCGTTTGAAAATGAAACAGAAAAATCCGGAAGAAATTGTGTTGTGTCCAGTATGTGGGTCTGAAAAATTTGATCAAATTGCAGAAGATGATATTACAAAACAGGCACAGAGCTATCAGATAGAACATAGAGATTTAATTGAAACAAAAAAGAAAGAGTTAGATGGTATAAAAAAACAGGAAAATGATATTTGGGAAAAACGATTGAAAACAGCAAATATGGCACTGGAAGAAGCAAGAGATAAGGCTAAGAAAGAGCTTGATTTGGTGACAAATTTGTATAATGCTTCAAAAGAATATTTCACGGTTTTAGATAAGCTGCAGAAGGAAGCTGCTGAAAAATTTGCATTGGAAAATATGTTATTACAAGAAAATATTGTTGCTGCTATTGCATTTGATGAAAGTAAAATTTTAAGCTCTGACGAAAAAATTGCAATAGAGACAGAAATCAACCGGATATCTGTGATGGTAAATGAAACGATTCAGGGAATGACTGATGAAAGCCGGTTGAATAGTTTTAAAACAAAATCTGTATATGCGCCAGATGGAATTACATATAATGAGGAACTTTTGAATAAAAAAATCAGTTCTGTAAAAAGTTTCCTTGATAATATGGAATATACGAAAAACAGTAATGATCAGAAAGCTTTGGATGAAAAGAAGAAGGCAATTCAAGAAGAAATTGATAATTATAAAGACCTTCAGAAAAATGTTAAAAAACGTAGACAAAATATCGTTGAACAAATGGATAAGATGAAGCAGGAAGAATTTGAGCAGGTTGGAACCTATTTATACAAATTATTTTGTAAACTCTCACGAGATGTACAGATTGAAAAGATTCAGATGCAGAGAGCAAAGGGCGAAAAAATGGCTATACTTGATGAAAGTAATAAACCGTTGATCAACATGTTTAGTGATGGACAACTGAGTGTGTTTATGCTCTCATATTTTTTCGGAAATATTTTCAGATTGCAGGGGAGTGAGAAATTTCCAGTTTATTTTATTGATGATATTACAAGTTGTATGGATGATATCAATATGCTTGCTTTCTTAGATCTTATTAAATATCAGCTGATGAGATCTGATAGACCAATGCATCAGATTTTTTTTGTAACATGTAATGAAAAAATCCAGAATTTGATTGAATATAAAATGGAAAATTGTGGGATAGTATATAAAAGAATTGGAATAGAGGAGTTTGCCGGATAAACATAATTTCTTCCCCAGCACTCTTGACAACCCACCCCCTCAAGCGTATACTTGCAAAGTAATCTAAAATTTTGAAGAAAGAGAGGTAAAAGTAATGATTAGATTAACAAATGTTACAATCAACGAACTGCATAATCATCATACAATTACCTCGGTTAATTCTGTTACGCTGGCATAAATTCATGCAAAAGTAAATAGAATGTTTTTTGACATACTTCCCGTGGTGAGATATGACACCGCGGGATTTTTTTGTGCTAAGGGGACTGCTTGTGAAGCGTGCAGGCGGCTGTCAGAGTGGTGCGTCACGGTACAAAAATATGTCAGAGACCGGGGAGTGTAAGAGGGGAAAGTAAGGAGGAATCACAAGAATTTATGAAAAAGTTACATACATATATCGGACATTACTGGTATGGGTATTTGTTCGCAATATGTTCCATGATTATAGCGACCGGACTGGATATGGTTTATCCACAGATCACACAGCGGATCGTGGATGAGGTCATTATCGGCGGGAAAATGGAAATGCTCACCGGGCTTCTGGTGGGAATCGTTGCGGTTGGGATCGGACGCTGTATCTTTGGATACTGCAAAGAGTTTTCGTTTGACGTCTTAAGTTCTAAGATCGGCGCACAGATCCGTAAGGATCTGTTCCGGCACATTCAGACATTGTCGATGAATTATTTTGACAATACGAACACCGGAGAACTGATGGCGAGAGTCAAGGATGATGTCGACAAGATCTGGAATGCGATGGGATATGTCGGCATGCTGACGATCGAGGTCGTCATCCATGTGAGCATGGTGCTCTACTGTATGTTCCATCTGAACTGGAAACTGGCGCTGATACCGCTTGTGACGATGATTTCCTGCGGTGCGATCGCGATCATCATGGAGCGGAAACTGGATAAAATTTATGAGGACATCAGTGAGGAAAATGCAGTGCTGACCACGGTTGCGGAGGAAAATCTTGCAGGTGTGCGTACCGTAAAGGCATTTGCCAGGGAGAAATTTGAAATTGAGAAGTTCCTGTCACACAATAAACGTTATTATGACTTGAATATCAGTCAGTCTAAAGTATTAGTGAAATACTATCCGTATTTCCAGTTTGTGGGAAAAGCACTGCCGGTTGCAATGACGATCCTGGGTGGTATTTCCGTGATGCATGGAAATATGACACTTGGAGCACTTGTTGCATTTGTAGAGTACAGCAGAAACTGCACCTGGCCGATGGAGATGCTCGGCTGGCTGACGAATGATTTGTCCTCTGCCGTTGCTTCTTATAAGAAGATCAAGAAGATTTACGGGGAGACGGCGATGATCAAAGATGAGGAACAGCCTGTCGTGTTAGAACAGGTGAAAGGGGACATTTCTTTCGAACATGTTTCATTTTCCATTGAGGGAAAAAATATCCTTTCTGATATTAACTTTACGGTTCCGGCAGGAAAAACCATCGGAATCATGGGTGCGACCGGTTCAGGAAAATCCTCAATCGTCAATCTGCTGCAGCGTTTTTATGATGTGTCGGACGGCGCTGTAAAAGTGGATGGCACGGATGTGCGGAAACTTTCTTTAAAACAGCTTCGCAGCAGTATTTCTGTTGTATTGCAGGATGTATTTCTGTTTTCCGACACGATCGAGGAAAATATCAAGATGGGGCAGCGAAAGGTAATGCCGTTCGATGAGATCCGCAGAGCGGCAGACTGTGCACAGGCAAAGGATTTCATTGAAAAAATGGATGAACAGTATGCGACCGTCATCGGTGAGCGCGGTGTCGGACTTTCCGGCGGACAAAAGCAGCGTATCAGTATTGCGCGTGCGATCGCAAAACATGCGCCAATCCTGATTTTAGACGATTCCACGTCCGCGCTGGATATGGAGACGGAGCATGAGATCCAGAAAATATTAAATGAATTAAAAGATACAACGAAAATGATCATTGCGCACCGTATTTCTGCGATCTGTCATGCAGATGAGATCATCTATCTGAAAGACGGAGAGATTGCGGAGCGCGGAACGCATCAGGAACTGCTTGCAAAGCGCGGACTTTATTATGAAACTTACATGGCGCAGTATGGCACGTTCTTAGGAGGGGAGGCGATGTAATGGCAGTCAATTCGTATCGTGAAGACGAATTTATGGAAAATACCGACAAGAAAAAAATCATGCGGCGGCTGTTTTCCTATCTGCTTGCGTATAAAGGCACGATTATTGCCGTGTTAGTATGTATGGGAATTACGGTGGCGATCTCACTGGTAAACCCGCTCTTGATCGAGGAAGCAATCGATCACTATATTGCACAGTCCGATCTGCATGGGCTGATTGGGCTTGGAATTTTTGCACTCGTGTTAAACCTGATCTTTATTGTGATGGTAAAACTCAGAATGTATGCAATGGCGGTGATCTCCAACAAAATTTTGCTTCAGATCCGCCAGGATCTCTATGAGCACATCCAGACGCTGTCGTTTTCATTTTTTGACAGCAGACCGACCGGAAAAATCCTTGCGCGTATCATCGGGGATGTCAATTCTTTAAAAGATGTGCTGGTCAATGTGGTCACGACGATGGTGCCGGAATTTGTGACGGTAGTCGGGGTTGTCGTGATCATGCTGGTAAAAGACTGGCGGCTTGCGCTTGCATCACTCTCTACGATCCCGCTTATGATCGCGGGGATCTGGTTTGTACAGACGGCATCCCACAAACGCTGGCAGATATTCCGGAAAAAGGCATCAAACTTAAATGCTTATGTGCATGAGGATATTGCCGGAATGAATGTGGTTCAGAGTTTTGCGGCAGAAGATGAGACACAGGAGATTTTTGAAGGACTGACGGACGAACATCAGAGATCATTTGTGGATGCGGTAACTTATGCTGACATGTTTGGCCCGGTCATTGATTTCTGCTGGGGATTTGGTGCGATGATGCTTTATCTGGTCGGCATCCGTTTTCTGGGATTTGAAAAAGTATCGGTCGGACTTCTGGTTGCATTCGGAACTTATATCAATATGTTCTGGAACCCGATCATGAACTTGAGCAATTTTTATAACAATCTTGTCACAAATCTTACGGCGGCAGAGCGTATTTTTGATATCTTAGATACCGACGCTGACATTGTGGACGCAAAGGATGTGACAGAGCTGCCGGATATAGAGGGAAGTGTTGAATTTTCACATGTAAGTTTTACTTATGATAAGGGAACACCGGCGGAGACAAAGGTACTTTCTGATGTCAGTTTTTCTGTAAAACCGGGTGAGACGATCGCACTGGTAGGACCGACCGGAGCAGGAAAAACAACGATCGTTAATCTGATCAGCCGTTTTTATGACATTGAAGACGGCAAAATTTTAGTGGATGGTTACGACTTGACAAAGGTTTCCATTGAGAGCTTAAGGCGTCAGATGGGTGTTATGACGCAGGATAATTTTATCTTTCATGGAACAGTCCGTGACAACATTTTATATGGGAAATTAGATGCGACAGATGAAGAAATGATCGCGGCTGCAAAGGCAGTCAATGCGCATGATTTCATTATGAAAATGGAAAAAGGTTATGACACGGAATTAAAAGAACATGGAGCAGGACTATCCATCGGACAAAGGCAGTTGATCGCGTTTGCGAGAACGATGATTTCCATGCCGAAAATCCTCATTTTAGATGAGGCAACATCCAGCATTGATACACATACAGAACTTTTAGTGCAGCAGGGAATCGAGGCATTGCTTTCCGGCAGAACCAGTTTTGTGATCGCACACAGACTCTCCACGATTCAGAATGCGGACCGCATTTTTGTGATCGACAAGGGCGGTATTTTAGAACAAGGAAGTCCGGCAGAGCTGATGGAGAAAAAGGGCGCTTATTATAAACTTTATATGGCGCAGTTTGCAGGTCTGCAGGAGTAAAAAAATATTTGCTGCTCACACAGTACGTGTGAACGGCAGCAAAAACGAAACAGAAAATTTCTACAGGAGGATGCGATGTTTTTAACCACACTTTGTTATATCGAAAAAGATGACTGTTACCTGATGCTGCACCGGGTAAAAAAGGAAAACGACCTGAACCATGACAAGTGGATCGGCGTCGGCGGCAAGTTTGAGGCGGAGGAAATGCCGGAGGAATGTATGATGCGTGAGGTAAAGGAAGAGACAGGTCTCACCCTGACATCCTACCGCGCGCGGGGCGTCATTACCTTTATTTCTAACGAGTGGGGCACCGAATATATGCATTTATTTACGGCAGACCAGTTTACCGGGGAGATAACCGACTGCGACGAGGGAGAACTTGTCTGGGTTCCGAAAAAGGAGATCAAAGACCTGAAACTGTGGGAAGGTGACAAAATATTCCTGCGGCTTTTGGATGAGTGTGAGGAATATTTTTCGCTGAAGCTGGTATACGAAGGCGATACGCTGGTCGATAAAAAACTTATCATTGCCGGGAAAGAACAGAAAGCAGAGAGACAGGCCGGTAACAAAGGAGAGAAACATGATAACAAAAACTTACCCGGTCGGCACCCTGCCTGCTTATAAATATGTAGTAGTTTTATCTGAATATCAGGGCAAAATTTTGTTGAGCAGACACAAAAAACGCACCACATGGGAGACACAGGGCGGAAAGATTGAACCGGGAGAGACACCGCTTATGGCGGCAAAGCGTGAACTTTACGAGGAGTCCGGGGCAGTGGATTTTGAGATAGAGCCGTTGTGCGACTATTGGGCGGGAGAGGTGCAGACCAAAGAAGAAGGAAATGGACGTGTCTTTCTTGCAAAGGTAAAAAAGCTGTCAGCCATGCCGGAAAGTGAGATGGCAGAGGTACGCACCTTTGACGAACTGCCGGAAAAACTGACTTATCCGGCGATCACACCGACACTGTTTGAGCGGAAAAAACAGGGCATCGGGAAACGTCTGCTTTACGGCACTGGAAATCCTGCAAAATTAAGTCTGATGCGGAAAAATTTAGAACAGCTGCAGATAGAGATCGTTGGGTTATCGGATATTGATGTGGCAGTACCACAGGCAGACGAGGATGGCGATTCGCCGCTGGAAAATGCAAGGAAGAAGGCAAAGTGTTATTACGAGGCTTTTCAGATTCCGGTGTTTTCCTGTGACACAGGTCTGTATTTTGAAAATGTCCCGGAAGATAAACAGCCGGGCGTGCATGTCAGGAGGGTGAATGGAAAAAATCTGTCAGACGCGGAAATGCTTGCATATTACAGCGGACTTGCTGCAGAGTATGGTGGTCTGCATGCATACTACCGCAATGCCATCTGTCTTATCATGGATGAGGAACATATTTATGAGTCGATGGATGAAACGTTCTCGAGCGAACCATTTCTGATCACGTCGGTCCCGCACCCGGATGGAATCCGCAGGGAGGGATTTCCGTTAGACTGCCTGTCGGTGGATCTTACAACCGGAAAGTACTATTATGACCTCGATCCGGCAGAACTTGGAAAGGTTGCCGCAGAAGACGGAAGTCGGCGGTTTTTTGTAAAAATAACTGGTATTTTCCCACACAATATGTTATAATCCTAAAATGACTGTGATAGTCGTAGTACGCCCTTTTTTCCGAAAGACAGGCGAAACCCTTGAAAAACGGGGGTGCTCGACAGGAACATAGAATGAAATGAACGGAAAAAAGTACATCAAGTATTCATATAAAGTTTGAAGGAGGAAATGAGTAATAATGAGTGTACAGGTGGAAAATTTAGAAAAGAACATGGCAAAACTTACGATCGAAGTTGCAGCTGAGAAGGTAGAGGATGCAATCCAGGCTGCATATATGAAAGAGAAAGGAAAGATCAGCGTTCCAGGTTTCCGTAAAGGTAAAGTGCCGAGAAAGATGATCGAGAAAATGTACGGAGCAGGCGTATTCTATGAGGATGCTGCAAATACCCTGATCCAGGAGAACTACGCACAGGCAGTAGAAGAGAGCGGTGTGGACGTCGTTTCAAGACCGACTATCGAAGTGGTACAGATCGAAGCTGGCAAACCTTTCATCTTCACAGCAGAAGTTGCTGTAAGACCGGAAGTAAAACTTGGCAAATACAAAGGCGTACAGGTAACAAAGATCGATACAACAGTATCTGATGAGGAAGTTGCAGCAGAGCTTGAAAAAGAGAGACAGAAGAACTCCAGAACTGTTACTGTAACAGACAGACCGATCGCTGAGGGAGATACAGCAGTGATCGATTTCGAAGGATTCGTTGATGGTGTTGCATTTGAGGGCGGCAAAGGAGAGAATCATCCGCTTGAGATCGGTTCCCACTCTTTCATCGATACATTCGAAGATCAGTTAGTAGGAAAGAATGCCGGAGATGAAGTAGACGTAAACGTTACATTCCCGGAGAAATATCAGGCAACAGATTTAGCAGGAAAACCTGCATTATTCAAAGTTAAGATCCACGAAGTAAAAGCAAAAGAACTTCCGGAGTTAAACGATGAGTTCGCACAGGATGTATCTGAGTTCAATACTTTAGAAGAGTACAAAGAGGACTTAAAGAAACACTTAGAGGTTCAGAAAGAGGACGAAGCAAAACGCACAAAAGAGGATGAGGCAATCCAGAAGATCATTGACAAATCTACAATGGAGATTCCGGAAGCAATGATCAAAACCCAGTGCGAGAACATGGTAAATGAATTTGCTCAGAGACTTGCTCAGAGCGGACTTTCCATGGAGCAGTATATGCAGTTCTCCGGTCTTACATTAGACAAATTAGAAGAGCAGGTTCGTCCGGAAGCTGAGACACGTATTAAGAGCAGTCTTGTATTAGAGCAGATCGCAAAAGACGAGAACATCGAAGTAAGCGAGGAAGAGATCGACGCTGAGATCGAGAAAATGGCAAAAGCTTATGGCATGGAAGCAGACAAGCTCAAAGAATACATGGGCGACGCTGAGAAAGAATCCATGAAGAGAGATATTTCCGTAACAAAAGCAGTTGATCTTGTTATGGAGAACGTAAAAGAAAGAGCAAAAGCTAAGACTAAGAAAGAAAAAGAAGCGGAAGCTGAAGAAAACGCAGAAGAAAACGCAGAAGAATAAGAGAGGCTTCGTCGAAAGCGGACAACATACAACAGACTGGCTCATTCGGGCCGGTCTGTTTAAGCATATAAGCAATAATTAAATTTTTATAAACAAAATGGATTGGAGGAAAACAAAATGAGTTTAGTACCTTACGTCATTGAGCAGACCAGCAGGGGAGAGCGTAATTATGATATTTACTCCCGTTTATTAAAAGACAGAATCATTTTCCTCGGAGAAGAAGTGAATGAGACAACAGCAAGTCTTACCGTAGCACAGTTACTTTTCTTAGAGTCAGAAGATCCTGGAAAAGATATCCAGTTATATATCAATTCCCCGGGTGGAATGGTAACAGCAGGACTTGCAATTTATGATACAATGCAGTACATCAAATGTGATGTATCCACGATCTGTATCGGACTTGCAGCAAGTATGGGAGCATTTTTACTTTCCGGCGGTACCAAAGGAAAGAGACTTGCGCTTCCGAACGCAGAGATCATGATCCATCAGCCGTCCGGTGGAGCAAAAGGTCAGGCGACAGAGATCCAGATTGCAGCAGAGAATATCTTAAAGACGAAAAAACGTTTGAATGAGATCCTTGCTGCAAATACCGGAAAACCATATGATGTGATCGCAGCAGATACAGAGCGTGATTATTATATGTCTGCGGAAGAAGCAAAGGCATATGGTCTGATTGATGATGTCATCACAAATCGATAGAATACGGAGAAACAGCAATTATGGCAGGAAGAAATGACGATAAATTCCGTTGTTCCTTTTGCGGGAAGACGCAGGATCAGGTTCGCAAGCTGATTGCAGGACCAAACGGTGCATATATCTGTGACGAGTGCGTGGATATCTGTGCTGAAATTATCGATGAAGAATTAGAAAATGATGAGGCAGCAGGTGAAGTGGCAGAGCCGGAAGAGCAGATTAATCTGTTAAAGCCGGAAGAGTTAAAGGCATTTTTGGATGATTATGTCATTGGACAGGATCAGGCAAAAAAAGTGCTGTCTGTGGCTGTCTATAACCATTATAAAAGAATCATGGCCGGAGATGACCTCGGTGTAGAGCTTCAGAAGAGCAACATTCTGATGTTAGGACCGACCGGTTCCGGAAAAACACTGTTGGCACAGACATTAGCGAGAGTCTTAAACGTTCCATTTGCAATCGCAGATGCGACCACACTGACGGAGGCCGGATATGTTGGAGAGGATGTTGAAAATATCCTTTTAAAGATCATTCAGGCGGCTGATTATAACATTGAACGTGCACAGCGCGGAATTATCTATATCGACGAGATCGACAAGATCTCCAAAAAATCTGAAAATGTATCCATCACCAGAGATGTATCCGGTGAGGGTGTACAGCAGGCATTATTAAAAATCTTAGAGGGAACTGTTGCGTCTGTTCCGCCACAGGGTGGAAGAAAGCATCCGCAGCAGGAGTTGATCCAGATCGACACGACCAACATCTTATTTATCTGCGGCGGTGCGTTTGACGGACTTGAGAAGATCATTGAGACCAGAATGGATCAGAAGACGATCGGATTTAATGCAGATATCCGTGACAAGAGAGATTACAATATCGGTGATGTGTTAAAACATGCACTTCCACAGGATTTTGTAAAGTTCGGGTTGATCCCTGAGTTTATCGGACGTGTGCCGGTAACGGTATCTTTGGATATGCTTGACAGGGACGCATTGATCCGCATTTTACAGGAGCCGAAAAATGCGCTGACCAAACAGTATCAGAAGCTGTTTGAGTTAGACGGTGTAGCGCTTGACTTTGACAAAGAAGCACTTGAGGCGATTGCAGATAAAGCGTTAGAGCGCAAGACAGGAGCGCGTGGACTTCGTGCGATCATGGAGGCTGTTACATTAGATCTGATGTACCACATTCCATCGGATGAATCCATTACACAGTGCCAGATCACAAAAGAGATGGTGGATGAACAGCTTGCGATCGAAGAACGTGAACTTGAAAAGATAGAGGAAAAACAGGTTGGATAATAAAGCGATGAAAATGCCTGCGGTGGCACTTCGCGGAATGGTCATCCTTCCGGGGATGATCGCACATTTTGATGTGAGCCGTGAAAAGTCGATTCATGCAGTAGAACAGAGTATGATGGATGAACAGAAGATCTTCCTTGTTGCACAGCGTGATGTGGAGCAGGAAGAGCTTGGCATCGAAGATTTATATCATATCGGTATTATTGCAGAGGTCAGGCAGGTCATAAAATTACAAAACAACATCGTCAGAGTTTTAGTGGAAGGAACAGAGCGGGCACAATTGTCCGCTTTTGTTTCTCAGACGGACTTTTTAGAGGTGGAACTCACGCGGTGTGAAGAAATTGATGAGGGATTGTCGGACGAGGCAAAAACGGCTATGGTGCGCAGTGTACAGGACACATTTGAAAAATATGTAACTGTCAACCCGCGTGTCGGAGGTGAAATGCGCAGACAGGTCAGGGAAGAAAAGAATCTGCCGAAGATCATGGATCTGATCGCCAACAATCTTCCTTTTTATTATGAACAGAAGCAGGAAATATTAGAGGCAGTTTCACTGACGGAGCGCTATGAAGTTTTGATGGCGCTTCTTTTAAAAGAAATTGAGATCACTGCGATCAAAAATGAATTCCAGGCAAAAGTAAAGAAACGTGTGGATAAGAACCAGAAGGAATATATCCTGCGTGAACAGATGAAGCTGATCCGGGAAGAACTCGGCGAGGATAATGCGGAGTCAGATGCGGATGCCTATTTAGAACAGTTGAAAAAGTTAAAGGCAGACAAAGAAGTCAAAGAAAAGATCAGAAAAGAGATCTTACGCTTTAAAAATATCAGTGGAAGTTCTTCGGAGAGTGCAGTCAGTCGCGGTTATATCGAGACCATGTTAGAACTGCCGTGGAATAAGGCATCCAAAGATAACAAGGATCTGAAAAATGCAGAGCGCATTTTAAATGAAGATCATTACGGATTGGAAAAAGTAAAAGAGCGTATGTTAGAGTTCCTTGCTGTGCGCAATCTGACGAAAAAGGGCGAGAGCCCGATCGTATGTTTAGTCGGACCGCCTGGTACCGGAAAGACGAGCATTGCCCGTTCCGTGGCGCGTGCACTTGATAAAAAGTATGTTCGAATCAGTTTGGGCGGTGTGCGTGATGAGGCTGAGATCCGCGGACACAGAAAAACTTATGTTGGTGCGATGCCGGGACGTATCGTAAACGGACTGCGCAGTGCGGGCGTGAAAAATCCTCTGATGCTGCTTGATGAGATCGATAAGATGAGCAGTGATTATAAGGGGGATACCGCATCCGCTATGCTTGAGGTGCTCGATGCAGAGCAGAACTGTAAGTTCCGCGATCATTATATCGAAGTTCCGATCGATCTGTCTGAGGTGCTTTTTATCGCAACAGCGAACTCTGTACAGGATATCCCACGTCCGCTGCTTGACCGTATGGAACTGATTGAGGTAAGCAGTTATACGGAAAATGAAAAGCTGCATATTGCAAAAGATCATTTATTGCCGAAGGTAAGAGAGAAAAATGGTTTGAAGCCGGAACAACTGACGGTCAGTGACCGTGCACTGCAAAAGATCATTTCCGGTTATACAAGAGAAGCAGGAGTGCGTAATTTAGAGCGCAGACTGTCTGAAATTGCAAGAAAAGCTGCAAGGGAAGTATATGAATCTGAAGCAAAATGCGTAAAAGTTACAGGTCAGAATGTAGAAAAATATCTTGGAAAAGAGAGATATACGTTTGATCAGAAAAACGAGAACGATGAGGTCGGAATCGTGCGCGGTCTGGCATGGACGAGCGTCGGCGGTGATACGTTGGAGATCGAGGTCAACGTGATGCCGGGCAAAGGCGAAGTACAGCTTACCGGACAACTCGGAGATGTGATGAAAGAGTCCGCACAGGCAGGCTTAAGTTATATCCGTTCGGTAGGGGAAGAATATCATATTCCAAAGAAGTTTTTTCAGGAAAATGACATTCATATCCATATCCCGGAGGGGGCAGTGCCAAAAGACGGACCGTCCGCAGGTATCACGATGGCGACGGCAATGCTTTCTGCGATCACACAGACTCCGGTCCGTGCGGATGTCGCAATGACAGGAGAGATCACACTGCGCGGCAGAGTTCTCCCGATCGGTGGCTTAAAAGAAAAGATCCTTGCAGCGAAGAATGCCGGAATCAAAACGATCTGCATTCCGAAGAAAAACGAGAAGGATGTGGAGGAGATTTCTGCGGAGATCAAAAAAGGCTTAGAACTTGTATTTGTGGAAAAAATGCAGGAAGTGCTGGAAGTGGCATTTGTAAAAAGGAGAAAAACATGGTAATAAAAAATGTAAACCTGGAAATTGTCTGCGGTGTGACCAGCAAGGTGCCGGATACCGCATATGCGGAGGTGGCTTTTGCAGGAAAATCAAACGTTGGAAAATCATCTCTGATCAATGCGCTGATGAACCGCAAAGCACTGGCACGTACTTCCGCACAGCCTGGAAAAACGCAGACCATCAACTTTTACAATATCAACGATGCCATGTACCTTGTCGATCTTCCGGGATACGGCTATGCAAAGGCATCCGAGGAAGTGAAGGCAAAGTGGGGAAAAATGATCGAGAATTACCTTCACACTTCAAAGCAGTTAAAGGCAGTCTTTCTTTTGATCGATATCCGCCACGATCCGTCTGCAAACGACAGAATGATGTATGAGTGGATGGTGTATCAGGGATTTGCACCGATCATTATCGCAACTAAGTTAGACAAGATCAAACGAAGCCAGATCCAGAAAAACGTCAAAGCGATCCGTGAGGGCTTAAACGTGCAGCCGGGAACCACGATTATTCCGTTTTCTGCTGAGACAAAGCAGGGGCGTGACGAGATCTGGGAGCTGATCGATTCTTTCGTGCTGCCGCAGGAAGAAAAATAGCCTGTTTAAAAATATGTCAGAATATGGTATGCTGAAACTATAAAAATTTACAAAAAGCAGAAAACTTTAACAGGAAGCAAACTCTTATCAGATTGCGTCTGTATGAGGTTCATGCTAAAATAATCACTATGACGAAGAGTCAGTATCGGAGGATAGCCATGAAAAAGAAAAAAATCGTAATAGCACTTGGTCATGAAGCACTTGGTACCACATTACCGGAGCAGAAAGAGGCAACAAAACGCACTGCAAAAGCGGTTGCTGATTTTATCCGCGATGATTATCAGGTAGTCATTACACACAGTAACGGACCACAGGTTGGTATGATCCATACAGCAATGAATGAGTTCTGCAGATTATATCCGGAGTATACCGCTACGCCAATGTCTGTATGTTCTGCAATGAGTCAGGGATATATCGGTTACGATTTACAGAATGCTATCCGTGCCGAGCTGCTGAATAAGGGAATTTATAAGACAGTTTCCACAGTTCTGACACAGGTTGTTGTCGATCCATATGATGAGGCTTTTTACAAACCAGGTAAGGTGATCGGACGTGTGATGACAGAGGAAGAAGCTGAGGCAGAGGAGAAAAAAGGAAATCATGTCACAGCAGTAGAAGGAGGATTCCGCCGTATCGTTGCAGCACCGAAGCCAATGGATATCGTTGAAATCGATGCGATCCGTGCATTATCGGACGCAGATCAGGTTGTTGTTGCCTGCGGAGGTGGCGGTATTCCGGTACTTGCACAGGACAATAATTTAAAAGGTGCGAGTGCAGTCATTGAGAAAGACCTTGCAGCAGGAAAATTAGCAGAACTTTTAGATGCTGACATGTTAGTCATTTTAACAAGTGTGGACAATGTATGTCTGAATTACGGCACAGAGAATGAGAAACCTCTTTCGACCATGACTGTTGCAGAAGCAAAACAGTATATGGAAGAAGGTCAGTTCGGAGAGGATGACATGCTGCCAAAGATTCAGGCGGCCATTGATTTTATTGGAGATTCCGCAATCCGTTCCGTACTTATTACAAAGCTGAACAAAGACGGCACCTATGTGAGCGGTGGACCGGGTACGATGATCACGAAATAAACTGCCATTTTTATGGTAATAATAAGACTGAATCGATTGCCGAAAATAAATTTTTTTACGAGGAAAAAAGATGTTTAGAAAAACAAAAATTGTTTGTACTTTAGGACCTTCAACAGATAAGGAAGGTGTATTAAAACGCCTGATCGAAGAGGGAATGAACGTTGCCCGTTTTAATTTTTCCCATGGTGACCATGAGGAGCAGTTAGGACGCCTTCAGATGTTACAGAAACTTCGTAAGGAATTAAAGCGTCCAGTCGCAGCACTGCTTGACACAAAAGGACCGGAGATCCGCCTGAGAGATTTTACGGACGGAAAAGTCGAGCTTAAGGATGGACAGACTTTTACTCTGACAACCGATGAGATTATGGGAGATGCAAAACGTGTTTCCATTACTTATAAAAACCTGCCGGAGGATGTAAAACCGGGAGATCGCATTCTGATCGATGATGGTCTGATCGGAATGGAAGTAAAAGAAATCAAGGTGACATCTGGCGCAAAGGCAGATAAAGATGGCAATAAGCCAAAAGATATCATCTGCCAGGTGTTAAATGGCGGTGTGATCTCCAACAGAAAAGGCGTGAACGTTCCGAATGTAGAATTGTCCATGCCATATATCAGCGAAAAAGATTATGGTGATATCGTATTTGCGGTAGAGCATGATTATGATTTTATTGCTGCATCTTTTGTCCGTACCGCAGATGATGTGCTTGCAATCCGCAAGATCCTTGCAGAAAAAGGCGGCGAGGATATCAATATCATTGCAAAAATTGAAAATATGCAGGGTGTACAGAATATTGACGATATTATCCGTGTTTCCGATGGAATCATGGTAGCGCGTGGTGATATGGGTGTTGAGATCCCGTTAGAGGATGTACCGGTGATCCAGAAGATGATCATTAAAAAAGTATACGATGCAGGCAAGAAGGTTATCACAGCGACTCAGATGCTTGATTCCATGATGAAACATCCGCGTCCGACCAGAGCAGAGGCAACTGACGTTGCAAATGCAATCTACGACGGAACCAGTGCGATCATGCTCTCCGGAGAGACAGCTGCAGGTATGTATCCGATCGAGGCTTTAAAGACCATGGTGCGTATTGCAGTCCGTACGGAACAGGATATCAATTACTTACAGCGTTTTAAAATGCGCAAAACCATGAGCAACCCGGATGTGACCAATGCAATCTCCCATGCGACATGTACAATGGCAGGAGATTTGAATGCGGCAGCAATCATCACGGTAACAAAATCAGGACGTACCGCCCGCATGGTTTCCAAATATCGTCCAAACTGTCCGATTATCGGAGGATGTCTGACAGAAAAGATTTACCGTCAGCTTGCATTATCTTGGGGTGTGATCCCGCTTATGATCGAGGAAAAGACACAGGCAGAAGAGCTGTTTGACTATGCAGTCGATGCAGCAGAAGCAGCAGGAATCATTTCAAAGGGCGATGTTGTTGTCTTAACCGCAGGAGTTCCTCTTGGTGTATCCGGTACGACCAACCTGATCAAGGTGCAGGTGGCAGGACATATCTTAGTGGAGGGACAAGGAATCGGAACACAGAAGATTTCTGCAAATCTCTGCGTTTGTCACAATGAAGAAGATCTTAAAAACTTTAAAGTCGGGGACATCATTGTTGCAAAAGATACCAGCAATGCCATGATGACACAGATGCGTGAGGCATCCGGACTGATCGTGGAAGCATCCGGCGAAAACTGCCATGCGGCGATTGCAGGATTAAGCCTTGATATTCCTGTCCTGATCGGAGCAAAACATGCGCTTGATGTCTTAAAATCCAGTGCATATGTAGAATTGGATTGTGAGAACGGACTTGTGACAGCAAATTAATTTGCAACAAATTTTGTTAACTGGAAATAGAAGATTAAAGTGAAAGAGAAAAGGATATGAAAGGCTCTAGAGAGGGTCTGCATATCCTTTTTTCCATATTCCGGTCCAGTATAGCAGATACAGGATTATGGCAGAGGTTCCATTACTGATTACAACGGAATACCAGACGGATGCCACTCCCATATGAAATACATTTGCGCATATCCAAAGAGACAACAGACGGAATAGCCATATCCGGGAAGCATCTACGAGCATTGTGATCAGTGTATGCCCACATCCCTGGAACAATCCCTGTGATACATTATAAAAAGCGTTTGTAAAGCACCAGAATGCAATAATGGATAAATAGTCTGCAGCCAGAGGGATGACTTTGGCATCTGTTGAAAAGAATGATACCATAGTCTGGGAAACAGGGCGTCTTGAAAAAATGAATCCCAGAATAAGTAAAAATAAGGTGCACATTTTTAATGAATAATGGAAGGTTTTCTTCGCCCGCTCTGTGTTTCCGGCTCCCATATTTTGTCCAACTATAGTAGAAACGGCGGAACCGACACCACTGGCTGGCATTGTGATAAGACTGTTGATTTTGTTGCCAATACCATAGGCGCTGGTTGCAATATAACCATAAACATTTACATTTCTGGTCATGATCAGCGTACCTAGCTGCATGGTGCTGCCGCCAATCGCAGTTGGCAGACCAATTTTGATAATGGCGCGTATCATTTTCTGGTCAAAGACAAAATTTTTAAATGAAATCCGTATGAGCTGATTTGATTTTGTAAGAAGGATCAGTCCAATGAGAGCGCAGGGGATTTTTGCTATAAGCGTGGCAAATGCTGCGCCTCCGATTCCAAAGTGGAACACAATGAGGAAAAGAGGATCTAATATCAGATTGATCATGATACCAAGCAGATTGAGAAGCATGGGTTTTACAGTGTCCCCCTGCGCCTGTTTCACGGCTGTGAATAAATTGATCATGAACAGAAATGGCATATCAAGAACCACAATTCTCAAATAAGTAAGACCGTACTCATAGACCACTCCCCTGGCACCGAGCCAGGTGACTAATGCCGGGGATATCAGCCAGCACAGTAATGCACAGATGAGGGAGAAACCAAGGGATGTAATACAGATATGATTTGCCATTTTGTTTGCCTGTTCATCTTTTCTGGCACCAAGGTATTGCGATATAAGAATTGCACCTGCGGTTGTTATGCCGCTGCCAAAACTGTTAAGGATATTTTGAAATGGTGATACGAGCGTTATGGCAGACTGGTTTTCTGTTCCGATCCGTCCAAGCCAGAATGTGTCCGTAAGATTATACATCGACTGGATAAAACTATTGATCATGACCGGAACGGCGAGCATAAGGATTGCCTGGGACAGGTTTCCATTTAGAATCATATTTCGTTTATTTTCAGATATTTGTTTTGGCATAGGAGCTCCTTGTGGATTTATAAAATATGTTGACAGGTTGTATTCATATGGTTCATAATATGACAAAAAAACAGTATATTCCTTGAAAAAAATGATAAAAACACATAAAAGTACAGAAAAATGGAGAATTATATGTTTCAGGATATGTCAAAAGATTTTGATATTAAGAAGATCAGAAGAAGTAATACGATATCTGAAAGTAACTGCGAGCCACATGTACATCCATTTCATGAAATTTTTTATCTTTCCAGTGGAGAGTGCACCAGCTTTATTGATCACAATATCTATAAGTTTGGAAAAGGTGATCTTGTAATCGTTCCGGGTGGCTGTCTGCATAAGACAGTATATACCGGGAAAGGAATTCATGAAAGGATTGTTATCAGTTTCCGGCAGGAGATTACGGATTGGATCAAAGAACAGATCGGAGCGGAATATCTTAAGAACTGTATGGTTCCGGGGGTAATCAATATACCGGAAAAACGCAGAAACTATGTGGATTCCCTGCTGGATAAGTTAATGTTTGAAAATGATACGCCGGACATATTATCAACGGCATTTATAAAAGCAGGACTTGTTGAACTTTTGCTGTTTATCATAAGATGCAAGGAGTATGAGGACAATGTTATAAAAGAGATTGATGTTGATAACCGAAAAATCCAGGAAGTTGCAACATATATTTTTGAACATTATACGGAAAATATTTTACTGGAAGATGTGGCGGATAAATTTGACATGAATAAGTCATTTTTGTCTAAGAGATTTAAGACAGCGACGGGGTTCGGGTTTAAAGAATATATTATTAATCTCCGGATACAGAATGCATGCAGGCTGCTGCTGGAAACGAATAAATCTATCACAGATATTGCTTTTGAATGTGGATTTAATGACAGTAACTATTTTGGGGATTCGTTTCGAAAGATAAAAGGTATATCACCACGCAAATACAGAAAAAATGAAACATTTTAGTTTGGGATACAAAAGAAGCCTTCATAAAAAGAAGGCTTCTTTTGTCAGGTAAAGACAGGCAGGGAGGTTAGCCCATCGTTACTTCTACATTTACATCTTTCTTCTCAGCCGAGAATGGAATCGTAGTTCCCTCTACCGGCTGTCCATCCACGATCATGGAAACCACACCTTTTTCTACATGATTTGGATTCTTTACGGTAATATGGTAGCTGACACCGCGGAAATCACGTTTGGCGGTAAAACCATCTAATTTGGATGGAATACAAGGATCAACAGTCAGACCATCATAATCCGGGCGGATACCAAGGATAAACTGGGAAACATCAAGGAAGGTCCATGCGGCGGTTCCTGTCAGCCAGCTGTTCTTTGCCTCACCGAAGTTCGGGGCGTCTTTTCCGGCAATCATCTGGGAGTATACATAAGGCTCTGTGCGGTGGATCTCGCTGATATCCTCAATGTATGCAGGACAGGTTCTTGTATATACCTGCCAGGCACGGTTGCCTCTGCCAATTACAGTCTCCGCGATAGAGATCCATGGGTTGTTGTGACAGAAGATACCTGCGTTTTCTTTGTATCCTGGTGGATAAGAAGAAATCTCACCAAGTTCCACATGATATCTGTGGTAAGGCGGCTGTAACAGTACGATACCGTATTTCGTGTCGAGATATTTTTCGACGGATTCCATTGCCTTTAAGCAGCAGCCTTCCTCTAAACCAATCTCAGCCATAACACAGAAGCCCTGTGGCTCAATAAAGATCTTGCCATCTTCGCATTCTTTTGAACCGATCTTATTTTTGTAATGATCGTAAGCACGCAGATACCATTCGCCATCCCAGCCGGCATCCATAACGGTTTTTTCCATCTCTGCGATTGCTTTCTCTGCAAGTTCTGCTTCCTCCGTCATGCCCTGATGGCGGCAGATTGCTGCATAATCTTTTCCGTAGCGGACAAACATACCTGCGATAAATACGGATTCAGCATTCGGGCCTTCGGAAGGACCAAAAGTCTGGAAAGATTCACCCGGCTCAGTCGAGAAGCAGTTTAAGTTGAGACAGTCGTTCCAGTCGGCACGTCCGATCAGCGGTAAATTGTGCGGTCCCAGATGTTCCATTGTATAATGGAAGGAACGGCGCAAATGCTCCATGAAAGTGGTTGCTTTGGAAGCATCGCTGTCATATGGTGTCATCTCGTCGAGAATTGAGTAATCGCCGGTCTCTTTGATATAAGCTGCAGTTCCGGCGATCAGCCATAACGGATCATCGTTAAAGCCGCTTCCGATGTCAGAGTTGCCTTTTTTGGTGAGCGGCTGATACTGATGATAAGCACTTCCGTCCTCGAACTGGGTAGCTGCGATATCTAAGATACGCTCTCTCGCACGGTCAGGGATCAGATGTACGAAACCGAGCAGATCCTGACAGGAATCACGGAATCCCATGCCACGGCCGATACCGGACTCAAAGTAAGATGCGGAACGGCTCATGTTAAAGGTAACCATACACTGATACTGGTGCCAGATGTTTACCATACGGTCTAATTTCTCCTCACTGGAAGAAATGGTAAAATGGGACAGCAGTTCGTTCCAGTAATCTTTTAATTTGACGAGTGCTGCGTCTGCTTTTTCTGCGGTATCAAAACGGGAGAGAAGTTCATCGGCACGTTTGCGGTTGATGACTCCATCCTCAGCACGTCCAACCCATTTTTCCTCTACCGGATTCTCAACATAACCAAGTACGAAAACGCAGGTCTTTGTCTCGCCCGGAGCAAGAGATACTTCAAGGTGGTGGGAACCGATCGGTGCCCAGCCGCTTGCAACAGAATTCTTTGAAGTTCCGTTTACAACAACTTCCGGAGCAGAGTTTTCACCGTAAGCGCCTAAGAACGAGTCACGGTCTGTATCAAAACCGGCGATCGGAGCGTTGACAGCGTAAACAGCGTAATGATTTCTGCGCTCTCTGTATTCGGTCTTATGATAAAGAGCAGAACCGTGGATCTCAACCTCACCGGTGGAGAAGTTACGCTGGAAGTTGGTCATATCGTCCATTGCATTCCACAGACAGAACTCTACATATGAGAAAACAGAAAAATTACGGGTTTCATTGCTCTCATTGGTAAGGGAGAGTTTGCCGACTTCACATGTCTCACCGACCGGAACAAAAGAGGTAAGCTCTGCGGTCAGTTTATTTTTGGTTCCTTTAAATACGGAATAACCCATACCATGACGGCAGCTGTAAGCGTCCAGTTCTGTTTTGGAAGGCATCCAGCCCGGATTCCAGATCGTGTCACCATCTTTAATATAGTAGTAATGTCCATTGGAATCGAGCGGTACATTATTATAGCGGTATCTGGTCAGGCGGAGTAACTTTGCATCTTTGTAGAAACTGTAACCGCCGCAGGTGTTTGAGATCAGGGAAAAGAAGTTCTCGGAACCAAGGTAGTTGATCCATGGCAGTGGTGTTTTTGGAGATGTGATGACATATTCTTTGTTGGTGTCATCGAAATAACCGAATTTCATAATAAAATCCTCCATATACATAAATATTGATAAGTAACGATTTCGAAAACGATTAAGTTTTCATTCTTTAATAAAAAGTATATATTCAGAAAGAATAAAAATCAATACAAAACATTGAAAAACAGGCAAATATAGCAGATTAAACAAAAAAAATATACTTTTATGGATGAAAGCGACAATAGCTATTTTCTGATGAATAATTAAAATATTTTACGAAAACGTATAAGAAGTAGATACAAAGTACTGAGATTACAGATAATTGGTCTAATATTTAATGTAAAAATGCACAAAAACTACTACAAAAAAGTGTAAAAAGCGACGAATTGCCAAAAATCAGTTGCAATTTGCTTATGGATGACATATAGTAAAAGTACGAAAACGATTAAGAAATATTTCAGAAACAGGATTTCGTTTTCGAAGAGAAGCTGGAGGTTTCCATGGTATCATTAAAAACGATTGCAGAGAAATGTGGAGTATCTACTGCCACCGTAAGCAAGGCTTTAAATGACCAGAGAGATATCAGCGAAGAGACAAAGAGCCGTGTCAGAAAGACAGCAGAAGCACTTGGTTATTTTCCAAATGCGGCGGCGAGAGCACTAAAGACAAACCGTTCTTATAATATAGGAGTTCTCTTTGAAGAAGAGGCGGGAAGCGGTTTGACACATGAGTATTTTTCCGGAGTGTTGAATGGATTAAAAGTTCAGTCGGAGAAACAGGGATATGACATTACATTTATCAATACCTGTTTTGAAAATCGCAAGATGTCCTATTATGAACATTGCAGATACCGGAATTTTGAAGGAGTTGCAATCGTCTGTGCCGATTTCAATGACCCGGATGTCTTAGAACTGATGAATAGTGACCTGCCGGTCGTTACGATTGATTATGTACATCATAACTGTACGGCAGTCAGTTCCAACAATATTCAGGGTATGGAAGATCTTGTAAAATATATATACGGGCAGGGACATCGGAAAATTGCATATATTCATGGGCAGCAGGCTTCTTACGTTACGAAAGACCGGCTGGCAAGTTTCTACCGGACGGTGGATGAACTTGGTCTGAAGATTCCGGATGAATACATCCGGACAGCAGATTACTTAGAGACCAGGGAGGCAGCAAAACAGACAAAAGAGCTGCTCAATTTAGAAGATCCGCCAACCTGTATCATTTATCCGGATGACACCTCTTTAATAGGAGGAAGGAACGTCATCATAGAGATGGGACTTCGGATTCCGCGGGATATTTCGATTGCAGGATATGACGGAACGAGGATGTCGCAGTTGTTACATCCTCAGCTTACGACGATCAGACAGGACACAGAGCTGATCGGGAGTGAGGCAGCCAAGCGGCTGATTGGCTCCATTGAGAAACCGAGAACAACTCTCGTAGAGAGAGTCGTTATAGAAGGAATCTTAGTTGCAGGAAAATCCGTTGGACGCATTTAAAAGGTAGTTGCAGCTGCCTGCGGACAGCATTATTGCAGAGATGTATGCGGAGGAGCGGCAGAAGATTCCGGACTATCTGCTTTCAAAGCAGCAAAACAACAAAAACAATGGTCAAAAGACCACATATTAAGGAGGAGGGTTTTCTATGAAGAAGAAAATCGTTAGCACATTATTATGTACAGCAATGCTTGTAACCATGATGGCAGGATGCGGCGGTAATAACGCAGCAAACACCAGCACAAACAGTGGAAACAGTGGAAACAGCAGCTCAGCAGATACGGGCAGCAGTGACGCCGCAGCCACAGATGAGGCAGCTCCGGCGACCGAAGCTGCAGCTTCAGATGCGAGTGCTTCCGATGAAGGAAAAGTACTTAACATCTACTGCTGGAACGAAGAGTTCAAGAGCCGTGTTACAGATCATTATCCTGGATATACAGAGGTGGATGCAACCACAGGTACGATCGGTGATGTAACTGTAAAATGGAACATTACACCGAATGATGACAATGCATATCAGAACAACCTGGACGCAACCTTATTAAAACAGGCCGATGCAGCAGCAGATGACAAGATCGATATCTTTTTAGTAGAAGCTGATTATGCATTAAAATATGTAGATACCGACTACACAATGGCAGTATCAGATCTTGGAATTACTGATTCAGATCTTTCCAAACAGTATCAGTACACCAAAGATGTTGTTACCGATTCCAACGGTGTATTAAAAGGTGTTTCATGGCAGGGCTGTCCTGGCGTATTATTCTATAACAGAGATGCAGCAAAAGCAGTATTAGGATCTGATGATCCTTCAGAAGTTCAGAACTATGTAAAAGACTGGGATACATTCAATGATACAGCAAAGAAGATGAAAGATGCAGGCTACACCATCACATCTTCCGCAAACGATACTTACCGTGTATATTCCAACAACGTTACTTCCAAATGGGTTGTTGATGGCAAGATCAATATTGATGACAACATTATGAAATGGGTTGATGATTCCAAAGAACTTGTAGATGCAGGCGAGACAGGAACATACGAACTGTGGAGTGATGACTGGAAGAAAGGTTTCTATCCGGAAGGAAATGTATTCTGCTACTTTGGACCTGCATGGTTAGTAAACTTTTCAATGGCAGCAGATACCGAAGGCAGTATCGGTTACAACGGTGGCTGGGGCGCAACCGAAGGACCGCAGGGCTTCTTCTGGGGTGGTACATGGATCTGTGCAGCAAACGGAACTGATAACCAGAGCCTTGTAAAAGATATCATGCTTCAGATGACAACCAATGATGATGTTATGAAAGATATCATCGAGAAAGATGACGATTTCGTAAATAACCAGGATGTAATCGCTGAGATGGCTGACAGCTCTTATTCAAGCAAGATCTTAGGCGGACAGAATCCACTTGGTATTTACAGCGCAGGTGTTTCCAAACTTGATTTAAGCAACCTTTCTGCATACGATCAGGGATGTAACGAAGAGTTCCAGAACGCAATGAAGAACTACTTCGAGGGAACTGCTACAAAAGAAGAGGCATTAGATCTGTTCTACAAAGCAGTTGTAGAGAAATATCCGGAGTTAACATACTAAGCAGACGAATGGTATAAAAAATGATTTGATGCCGCGCCTGCCGGACCGTAAGGGAGGCGGGCGCGGCTCCTTTTATATCCAAATTTGTGTAAAAACTGTAAGCGCAGAGCTGACAGCAGACTTACACAGGGTAAAGGTGAGGGATGCTGTGAGCTCTGTGGGCGAAAATTATGCACTCTGGAAAAGGAGGTCAGGTTGTTATGAAAAAAAGTAGTGGAAAGGTAGTAAGATACAATAAATGGGGATATATCTTTTTGATTCCTTTTATTGTAGTATATGTTATTTTTCAGCTGATTCCGTTGATCAGCACTATTTACAACAGTTTCTTTGAAAACTATATGTCAGGACTGACGCAGGTCGGACCGAATTTCGTCGGACTTGCAAACTATAAAAAGCTTTTCTCCGATGGAGATATCTGGATTTATACCAAAAACACCATGTTATTATGGATCATGTGTTTCATACCACAGATCATTTTGTCACTGGTACTTGGAGCATGGTTCTCTGATGTACGTCTCAGATTAAAAGGAACCCGTTTCTTTAAAACAGTCGTATATCTGCCGAACCTGATTATGGCATCTGCATTTTCCATGTTGTTCTTTACATTGTTCTCCGATGGAGGACCGATCAACTCAATGCTGATGCAGATTGGATTTATAGATACACCGTATAAGTTTTTATCCAATGCGGGAAGTGCAAGGGGACTGATCGCACTGATGAACTGCCTGATGTGGTTTGGTAATACGACGATCCTTCTGATGGCAGGAATGATGGGTATTGATACTTCTTTATTTGAGGCAGCGGAAGTTGATGGTGCAACTTCTTCTCAGGTATTCTGGCAGATCACATTGCCATTGTTACGTCCGATTCTTGTATATGTGGTTATTACA
>UMDU01024432.1_pt1 | contig 25039 bp, 19 predicted proteins | sample 1964581 | NCBI WGS metagenome assembly UMDU01 (sample SAMEA4836003, study PRJEB28245) | human gut metagenome | biome: gut microbiome; material: fecal sample | place: Denmark | collected 2008
ACCCAGCTTCATTTTATCTTTACCCGTTCAAAAATCCCTCTATAAACGGAATTTTTGCCTTTCTGTTTATTAGTTGAACAATATAATCTAAAATTATAGCATAATATGTGTTTTTTTCAAACACCTAAATACTTTTCTTTCGAAATAAAAATATGCTATAATATGCAATATCATAAACCAAAGAGGAAAAATTAATGAAAAGAATACGTTATTTTGATTTGCTTAGATGTACCTGCTTTTGCTTCATTATTTTTTATCATCTGCTCTTTCAGCTCTATCTCTCCGGAATCTGTCCTGTAGAGAGACTCAATCCTCTGTTTTCCAACAGCAATATGCATCTGGCAACCCTGGGTGTTGCTGTATTTTTCATGTTATCCGGTGCCAGTCTCTCCTATACCGCGAAGGAGAACTTCAGCCTCGCAAAATATTATAAGAAAAGATTTCTGCGCATCCTGATTCCCTTTTATATACTTTACATTGTTTATTTCCTGTTTCTCCTTTTCCAGAGCCATTCCGTCCACAATATTTTTCCTGAAGGAATTCCTGCGTGGAGAATTGTTTTTACTTTTCTTGGAATGGATTCCTGGGTCAGCATGCACGGGATCAGCACCTTTTCCCTTACCATCGGAGAATGGTTTCTGGGATGTCTTATTCTGTTGTATCTGATCTTTCCATTGCTTCGATTTTTTATGATAAAAAGTGAAAAGTTCTTTTTTATCATCGCTACCGGGATTTATTTGATTGTTTTATTTCATTACGATTTCTCCGTCCCCATCCATATGAACTTCTTCCTGAAGGGCTACGAGTTCGTAATCGGTATGATGATTAGTTATTATCATGAAAAATTCAATCCTAAATGGATTTTCTTATCCCTGCCGGTGGTGATTTTCTTTGTTCTGTGCCCTTTTGCACTTCCCATCAGCACCGGTTTGAAAATAACGATACTGGCCGTTGCCTTCTGGATTTCCGCTGCATGCCTGGAACCGGTTCTCGAAAAAGGAAACGGCCGATTTCTCCGTACGATAAGTAACTACTCTTATGAAGTATTTCTGGTCCACCATATCATTATCTATTTTATCACTCCGAGGGCTATTCCCTATATGCGCGGTATGGTGGGTGTTTTAGGTTTGTTTCTCGTTGAATTGCTGCTGATGGCAGTGCTGGGATTTCTTTTGAAGTTCATCTCCGATCAATGCATTGCCGCTTTGTCCAATCTTACTGCTGTTGAAAATAAACGTTAATCCCCTGCAGCAATCCTTCCGCCAGTTGATCCAGTATAGCATCGCTGTGATCGGAATATGCATTTCCCAGTTCCATATCCACGGAAGGGATCGTACTATAAGAAGTCTGGGTCAGGTCAATGCTCATGTTTCCTTTTCCATAGATCGTTGCTCCCTGTCCCCGCAGCCCTTCCACCAGATCCGCTCCCAGAGCATCGTGCTGCTGCCAGTGGGATGCCACCGGTTCCATACTCTTCAGTACTTCCGGCACAGAGATGTAAAAGCATCCCTTGTCGTAATTCTTGCCGTCACCGCTGTCCCAGTGCAGTGCGATATGGCAGTCTGCCACGTTATTGCAGATCACGGTCCTGGCCACATTGTCCAACTGCACATCCTCTCCGTCCCTGAGCATCAGTACATCATAGCCAGAGGCCAACAGTTTGTCCCGCAGGATCTGTGCCATCTGCAAAGTAACCGTTCGCTCCGGTGTCCCGTCCTGAAATGTCATGCCTCCGGACACTGCCGCAGCTTCCGTAGCTCCCGCTGCCGTACTGCCTCCCGTAGTCTTGGCCGAACCGTCCGGATGGCACAGCGTCTTTACTTTGGCCCCACCGGCGGTGCCATGTCCCGCATTCACTCCGATAATGATTCCCTTGCTTCCGGACTCCTCTGGTGCCCGGTATAGTATTGCGGCTCCGGTATTTATCTTCGAATGATCCGCATATTCCCAGTCCGGATTCAGAGTGATCTGTTGTAAGTCGGTATATTCCACCGGCTGATTCTGTATAGCCTCCGGCTGACCGGCTACCGTTTCTGTCTGACTGCCTGCGGCCTCTGTCGGCATACCGCTTTGCGACACCGCAGCCTCTCCCCCGGGAACTTTGTCGGTCCCCGAAGTCACCATTTCATGTTCTGCACTATTCGCCGCCCCTTGCGGCACAGACGTTTCCGCCAGCGTTTCTCTACCGAATTCCTCTGCGTTTTTCTCATTTTCTGTTGTCTCCACGGATGCTACTACGCTCTCGGGAACCACAGGATCCACGTTTTCCATAGTTTCCACGCTTTCCGTCCCCTCAGTCCCTTTCTGTGCACCACAGGCTGTCATACTTACTGCAAGCGCCAGACCGGCCACTACCGCCGCTATCCTATATTGTTTTCTATGAAGCATTTCCTTATTACTCATTACTCCTCCGATATGAAAAGAACCACAGCTGTGGTTTCAGCTATGGTTCTTCTGTTCTCTCTATTACGATCTTGGGAAAACATCCTCCGATTAACCGCGCAGTTTGAAGTGCTCTAACAACTCGTTCAAAGTAGTAGCGGAAGCGGAAAGCTCCTCGCTGGTAGCGGAAGTCTCCTCTGCTGCTGCGGAGTTGGACTGGATAACATCGTTGATGTCCTCCACACCCTTCTTGATGTTGCTGACAGATACTGCCTGTCTGTCGGATGCAGTACGGATATTAGCAACCTCCTGGATGATCTGATCCAGTTCGGTCATAACCTTCTGCATTGCTTCGTTGGTCTCCCTGGTAACCCTGTTACCCACTCCTACTTCGTTCATGGATTCTTCGATCAGCTTCTTAGACTCTACTGCGGAATTTGCACTCTCTTCTGCCAGCTGTCTGATCTGGTCAGCCACGACTGCGAAACCTCTTCCGGCTTCCCCTGCTCTTGCTGCCTCAATGGAAGCATTCAAAGACAGCAGATTGGTCTGGGATGCAATATTCTCGATATCTGCGATGATCTTCTCGATATTCTGGGTCGTGGTATCGATTTTCTTCATGGCATCTACCAGCTCATCCATCTTCTGCTGGCTGTTGGCTGCCTCGATACCTACCTGTTTTGCCTTATCGTGAACGATATCGGTAGACTTGGTGTTCTCCAGTACCTGATTCGTTACTTCTTCTACGGTAGCCACCAGTTCTTCAACAGCTGCAGCCTGACTGGTAGCACCTTCTGCAATATCCTGTGCACTGACAGCCAGCTGATTGCTTCCAGCAGACACCTGTTCGGAAGATCCCTGAATACCGTGCATAGTCTCACTGACCTTGTTCACCATATCATCCAGTTCATCCAATACATTGCGGAGCTGTCCTACATACGCATCGGGGCAGTTGCTATGTACATCAAAATTACCCTCAGCAAAATGCTCTACAATATCCTGCAGATCTGATACAACCTTTTTCAAAATACCGGCTGCGGTCTCAAAACTGTCGGATAAGCGTCCCAGCTCATCCTCGGACTCATAAGGAGTGCCGATCTCGAAGTCACCGGAAGCAATCTTCTCAGATGCCACTACCAGACTCTCAATAGGCTCTACCAACATTTTGGCAAGCATCTTTGACATAGCTGCATTAAATGCAATAGCTAATACAACTATGATCACAACAATTACGCTTCCCACATAGCTTTTTGACTGTATCAATGTCACAACTGCCACCAATGCCAGCACCACATATAAAACGTCCATAATACGGAACACAAAAGAAAGCTTATTTTTAATTGGTTTCTCCCTTAGCATTTCTTCCAGTTTTTTCATTTGTTTCCTGCTCCTTCCGTTAATTAACCTACATACATTTTATTTTAATTTCCTCTGGTGGTTTCGTCAAGATTTCTCTGCTTAAAATTATGTAAAAATCATGTATGGGATGACTGGCTCATCTCCAGCAGTTTCTCACGCATTTCATTTTCGATCCGCTGTAAGTCTTCCTCTGCGCTCTGTCTTCTGGCACGGCCTTCCTCCTGGATCTTCATGACTTCATCCAGTGTGGTCATCAGTGTCTGGTTCGTGGTCTTGAGGGTCTCGATATCCACAATACCTCTCTCTGATTCCTTCGCTGTCTCCACGGTTGCCACTTTCAGTGCTTCTGCATTTTTCTTCAACAGTTCATTGGTCATATCCGATACTGCACGCTGTGCCTTGGCTGCATCGGTGGCATGATCCAGACCGATGGCAATGACCATCTGGCTCTTCCACAGAGGGATCGTATTCACCAGTGTGGACTGGATCTTCTCGGACATAGCGATATCATTGGACTGGATCAGTCGGATCTGGGGTGCCATCTGCAGAGAAATGGCTCTGGTAAGTTCCAGATCATAGATCTTCTTCTCGAATCTCTCACACATTGCTGCAAAATCCTTCGCAGCCTGCGTATCCTCCGGCAGTCCGCTCTTCTGTGCTTTTTCCAGAAGTTCCGGCAGTTCCACTTTTTCGCCTGTGTCAGTTTCTTTTTACCCGCCAGAATGTACATGGACAGTTCTTTAAAATAATTCAGATTCAGCTGATACAGCTTGTCCAGTACCGCCACATCTTTTAACAGCACCACCTGATGATTTTCCATGGCATCACAGATCTTGCTGATGTTCACTTCCGCTTTATCATACTTTGCTTTCAGATTATTCAGCTTATCCCCGCTCTTTTTAAACAAGCCGAAGAATCCCTTGTCTTCCTCTGTATCAAAATCCTTGAGCTGTGCCACTACATCCGTCAACAGCTGTCCAACCTCGCCCATATCCTTGGTCCGGACATTGCTAAGTGCTGTCTCAGAGAAATCTGCGATCTTTTTCTGACTCCCCGCACCGTACTGCAATACCGCCTGGGTATTGGTCAGATCGATCTGTCCCGCAAAATCATCTACCATTTTCTGTTCTTCCGGTGTCAGTTCCATCTCCGGAACAGCCTGCTCCTCTACCAGTTCCTCCGGCTTCTTCTCCACGATCTCTGCCTTTGCCTCCGCAAAGGGATCCAGTGTAAGGGTAGGTGCCTCTTTTGTTGCTGCATCCAGATCCATATTCATACTTATAACCCCGCCTTTCCATACTCTCTCATGATTTTTTATTTACCATCAGCATTGCTTTCCTGCTGTCATACACTTTTTTCTCTTACAAAATCCGATTCCGTCAGCCCTTCCCTGGCCAACATCGTCTGCAATACCTGTGCATCCGCTGACGCATCAAAGGCTGCATCCCGGAACAGATTGTTCAGCAATGTAACGAATGCCTGATTGATCATATCCAGTGTCTTTTCGATCTCTTTTTTAGCATCGAGAATATCTTCTCCCGGGCTGCTGATCTCGTCAAATTCCGCATACTGCTCCACCAGTTTCAACATAGTAGGCAGGTAATAATCCATCAGTTTATGCATCCGGTGCATCTGCTCCGGATGCTCCTGCACTCGGTCAAAGATCTCCTTCAACAGATTTTCCAGCCGGTACAGCTTCTCAGAGATCGCTTCTCCTTCGACCCTGTCATTCAGATCCCGCAGATGACGGATGTATTCCATTCCTTCTGCCACAATACTGTGCAGTTCCTGCTCTCTGCGGTTCTGATCCGTATCCTGTGTATCGGTGCCCGCTGTATTCTGTTCCTTCTTCTGCTCCAGATAGGCTTTCTCCGTCTCCAGATACTGACGGTAGATCACATTATTGAGCATAAAGCAGGTCTCTTTATCATCCAGATGTCCGTCCGGAAACATTCCGGCTTTTAACATCTTACGAAGATCCCTTCTGACATAGCGGACACTTTTTCCGGTATAGCGGGCCATTTCGTTGATCACACCATACATTTTGGTGCCGCACAGCTCCAGATATTTCTCCGCACGCTTTAATCTTCTGCGCTGTCCGTTGCCATAAGATATCATCTCTAAAAATACCAGAGACAATACTCCCGGAAGGATTGCCGCACTCAGAGATGCTGCCTGAAAAGCTGCCAGTAACAGCTGTACCAGAAGTCCCAGTCCGCTGAACCCCAGTCCGATCCCGCCGAACACAGTGCACAATGTTCCGGACACGTTTCCCTTCTTTTCCATTTTGACCAGAGAAGTCATTTCTGCCGCAGTAGCTTTGCTGGGTGTCACCGGCTGTGCCTGATTCCGTGCACGGTTCTGCTCTGCCTGAGCCTTCCGTTGTTCTTCCCACTGCTTTTCCCGCTCTCTGCGCTGCCGGTGCCATTCTTCGTTCTGCCTGCGGCGCTCCTCCTGCTGTTTTTCCCGTTGCTGCCGTTCTGCCTGGATCTCTGCCTCAGTCTTGACTTCCTCCCGCCTTTTATCCTGCCAGCTGCGCTGGGAATTCCACACCTTTTTTTCCGTGGCTTCCCTGGACAGATTTGCCTGGAAATCCGCCTCCCGCAAGGCATCGTTGACCGTATCCGTCACCAGCGTGTTCAACGCATGAAAATCTCCGGTCTTCATTGCTTCCGCAATGGTCTCTTTGAATTTTTCCCCTAGATTATTCTGCACTTCACTCATAATTAATATTTTCTCTGATTTTTCAGTTCATCATAGAGCAGACAGTAGTTCTCATAACGTATCTGCGGGATCTCTCCCTCTGCCACAGCAGCCTTGATACCGCATACCGGCTCAGAGATATGGGAGCAGCCTCCGAATCTGCAATATTTTTCAAAAGGGGCAAACTCCGGATAAAATTCCGCCAGCTGCTCCTTCTCCAACCGAAACAACCCCAGGGAGCTAAATCCCGGGGTATCCAGAATATACGTATCCTGTGCAATGGAGATCAGTTCGGAGTGCCTGGTAGTATGCTTTCCCCGCTCGATCTTCTCACTGATGGAGCCGGTCTCCATCACTGTGCCGGACTGCAGGCAGTTTACCAGAGAGGATTTACCGACACCGCTGGGACCCGCCACCGTAGTGGTCTTGCCGCGAAGCAGCTCCTGAATGGTATCTATCCCTTCTTGTCTGGCTGCGCTGACCGTGATCGTACGGAATCCCGCCTGTTCGTAAATGGCACGATAATCTTCCTTTTTGCCTTCCTCGTCAATATCCTGCTTGTTAAAACAGATAATGCAGGGAATGTCCTGCTGCTGCATCATGACCAGGAAACGATCCAGCAGATTAAAATTCGGCTGTGGCTTCGTGATGGCAAAGATCACCAGCGCCTGATCCACATTAGCTACCGCCGGACGGATCAGTTCACTGTGTCTGGGAAGCAATTCCCTGATATTTCCTTTTTTCTGTGCCTCATCCAGGACATCCATCTCCACGTCATCCCCGACCAGGGGTTTTCTGTGATCCTTGCGAAAGACTCCTTTTGCCTTGCATTCGTACACCGTGCCCATTGTATGGCCATCGTCCGCTACATGGACGTAATAGAACCCGGCGATTCCTTTTATAATCTTGCCCTTCATAGCTTCCCGCCTTTGATCTTATTCCTTTACGAACTCAACTCTTCTGGTAAAGGAACGGTCTTCTGTCGTTCCGGGAACCGTCACCTGCTCCCCGGTATCCGGGTTCGTTGTGGTGGTCGGTTCGCTTGTCACCTGATACGTTATGGTGAGCGTACCACCGGAGGCAGTCATACCGTTGAAATTGGTAGCTACCGGGAAAGTGCTGGTCTTGGTATCCAGCAGTACGTTATTGTCATCCGTCACCAGTTTGATGCTGACTTCCATTCCCGATACATAGCCGGGTGCTTCCGAAGTCGTCGGTGCCGCAATGCTGACATTACACTTGTAAGTCACCTTCTGAGCTCCCTGACTGACCTTGATATCAATGGAAGTTCCCTGCTCCACATAGGAGCCATGGGAATAGCTCTGGTAACAGATCATGCCTTCTCCCACTTCGTCACTGTAGATATAGGTCACACTGCCTACGGTCAGTCCTGCCTCGATGGCTTCTACCGTGCCGTCCTGCTCGGACAGACCGATCAGATTCGGCACACGGATCTTGGTATCTTCCTTACCCAGACTTACTGTCACAGTGATCACACTGCCCTTTGGTGCTTTGTTGCCCTCGGAGGGGGTCTGGGAAATCACCCGGCCGGACTCTACCGTATCGGAATAGTTCTCTGTCTTGTTGACCAGGAATCCCTTGCTTACCAGCTGTGTATTGGCTTCATCAAAAGTAAGATTCACCACATTGGGTACTTCCACACCCTGAGTTCCTGCACTGGCTTTCAGGGTTACCTTGCTGCCCTTATCGATCTGTGCTCCCACGCTGACATCTGTATTGATAACAATACCTTCCGCTACCGTGTCGGACTCCTCATAAGTCACCTCTGTGAGGATTCCCAGACTGGTCAGGGTGCTCTTTGCATCTTCTACCTTCATGCCCGTTACATTCGGCATGGAGACCTTTTCCACTTCTGTGGCATCCGTCTCTTCGGTCGTAATGATCGGTCCTGCATCAGAGTCACTGCTTCCTTCATTTTTGCCGCCGAAGATCTTCACTGCCAGAACGATCAGGATAATACAGATCACCACACCGGCTACAATTGCCAGGATTGTGGTCACACGCTCCATCTTGGGGTCGTAGTCGTAATTATCTTCGTCTTCGCCATCTTCTTCGTTTTCATACATGGCTTCCGTATCGGAACGCAGACGCATGGTCTCGTCATGATCCGGTTCTTCGTATTCCCGTCCTCCCTGATAAGGGACTTTTCGTTTGATCTGCGCCATATCCTCATCGGAGATCATCCGGGTACCACCTTCCATATCCGGATCGGTGTTCACCACGAAATCTTCCTCCGGGTTGATCAGGGACTGCTTCAGATCTGCGATCAGTTCTGCCATATTCTGGTATCTGCGGTCCGGAGACTTCTGACAACATTTCAGTACAATACTGGCTACGCTGGAAGGGATCTCCGGTACAAACTCCTTCGGAGACGGCATTTCTTCCTGAATATGCTTGATGGCGATGGCAACCGTAGTCTCCCCGTTGAAAGGAACTCTTCCCGTCAGCATCTCGAACATGGTGATACCCAGCGAATAGATATCACTCTTTTCATCGCTGTAACCCCCTCTGGCCTGCTCGGGAGAAGTATAGTGTACACTTCCCATGACATTAGAAGTGATGGTATTACTGGTAGCTGCCTTGGCAATACCGAAGTCCGTCACCTTGACTTTGCCGTCCTTGGAGATAATAATATTCTGCGGCTTGATATCCCGATGGATAATATGATTATTATGTGCAGCCTCAATACCCATGCTTACCTGGATGGCGATACTTACCGCTTCCTTGTAAGACAGTCTGGCCTTCTTCTCAATGTACTTTTTGAGGGTAATACCCTCTACCAGTTCCATGACGATATAATAGATTCCGTTCTCTTCCCCGACATCATAGACATTGACAATATTGGGGTGCATCAGTCCTGCTGCCGCCTGTGCCTCGATCCGGAATTTGGATACAAAATTAGCATTTTCGCTGAATTCCTGCTTCAATACCTTGATCGCCACATAGCGATTCAGCTTGTGACATTTTGCTTTATAGACATCTGACATACCGCCGGTTCCGATTTTTTCCAGGATCTCATAGCGATCGCCGATCATCATTCCTATTTTGATCATACTTGCTCTCCATTTCCAAAAAAGCTGGGTAATTTACGCGCACGGCTCGATCAGTATCACACTGATATTGTCTCTGCCGCCGTTGGCATTGGCCGCCTCCACCAGGCTCTCTGCCTTCTCCACAAGGTCTCTGGCTCCGCTGATAATCATGCGGATTTCCTCGTCTTCCAGCATATTTGTCAGACCATCCGAGCACATAAGGACGATCTCACCCTCCTGTAATTCCACGGTAAAGAAATCCGGCTCCACTTTGTCTTCCGCCCCTACCGCTCTGGTAATAATATTTTTATCCGGATGGTTCCTTGCATCAGCACGATCCAGTTCTCCGATCCGTACCATTTCTTCTACATACGAATGATCTCTTGTGATCTGGCGGATCTTGCTGCCCACCACATAGAGTCTGCTGTCTCCTACATTGGCCACCTGTAAGAATCTGCCCATGCAGGATGCCACCACGACCGTAGTCCCCATTCCTTCCAGCTTTTCATCCTCGCTTGCTCTCTTGCGGATCACATCATTGGCTTCCTCAATGGCTTTGCGGAAGATCAGGGTGGGATTCTTCTCAAAAGAATTCTCCATCTCGGCAAGCATGGTCTCTACCGTTACCTTGGACGCATAGTCTCCCGCATTGTGACCACCCATACCATCTGCCACGATAAATACATTCGGCAGATTTCCCACCGGTTTTTCAGAGGTATAGATATAGTCCTGATTTACTTTTCTTTTCCTTCCGATATCGGTTATGGAAAACGTCTTAAGCACGTCAAACTTCCTCCTGTGAGAGTTCCCCCGGGTTCTTCGCCTCCTGCGTATGACGGCGTCTTAACTGTCCGCAGGCTCCGTCAATATCCCGGCCCATCTCCCTTCTAATTGTAACATGTATCATCTTACTTTCAAGTTTATTTTTAAATGCCTGAATGTGCTTCGTATCCGACTGCACATAATCCCGCTCTTTAATGGGGTTGACCGGGATGAGGTTGATATGGCAGCACAACGGCTTCGCCAGGGCGATCAGTTCCCTGGCATCCTCTTCCGTATCATTCACACCGCCCACCAGACTGTATTCGAAAGTGATCCTTCGTCCGGTCTGTTCGAAATAATACTGACAGACTTCCATCAACTCTTTGATAGAATACCGGTTGGCAATGGGCATCAGTTTTCTTCGTTTTTCATCGGTGGTGGCATGCAAGGACAATGCCAGTGTGATCTGCAGCTTTTCATCCGCCAGCTGCCGCATTCTGGGCACGATTCCACAGGTGGACACCGTGACATTTCTCTGGCTGATGTTCAGACCGTTCTCATCGGTCAGAAGATGCAGAAATTTCAAAATATTGTTATAATTATCCATCGGTTCCCCAGTGCCCATGACTACCACATTGGAGACCCGCTCCCCCGTCAGTCTTGTGATGGCGTAAATCTGATCCAGCATCTCGGAAGGAGTCAGATTCCGTTCCAGTCCGTCCAGCGTGGACGCACAGAATTTACAGCCCATACGGCATCCCACCTGTGAAGAAATGCACACACTGTTGCCGTGCTTATACTGCATCCAGACACTTTCCACCACATTGCCATCAGATAATTCAAACAGGAATTTTTTCGTTCCGTCGATCTTGGACTCCTGTATTCTGACAGGGTTTACACAAGTGTATTCATATTTTTCCTTACATTGCTCCCTGAATTTTGCGGAGAGGTTGGTCATTTCATCAAAGCTCCTGACCAGCTTCACATGCATCCATTCATACATCTGCTTTGCCCGGAAAGCCTTCTCTCCCATGCTCTCCATCTCTGTCTTCAATTCTTCCAGATTCAGGGATTTGATATCTTTTTTCGTATCCATTTTTCGTTCTCTTACTTCTTATCTCTCACGCTTTTCTGCGCAGTCTTGCATAATAGAATCCGTCGGTCTCATCCGTTCCCGGCAGAAGCTGTCTCTCTTCTTCCAGTACAAACGGGAAATTCTCTGTGATCCAGACTGCCATCTCCTGATTTTCCCCGCGGTGGATCGTGCAGGTACTGTAGAGCAGTACACCGTGCGGCTTCACATACTGCCATCCGGCTGCCACGATCTGCCTTTGCAGTTCTGTGATGGATTGCAGGCTTTCCGGTGTGGCATGATATTTGATATCTCTCTTTTTTCCCATAACACCAAGACCAGAGCAGGGGACATCCATCAGCACCACGTCCGCATATTTTTCCTTCTCCGGATCATGCACCGTGGCATCATACACCTGAACCTCCACATTCCTACGGTTCATGCGCTCCAGATTCTCCCGGATCAGGTCCGTCTTGTATTCAGATATATCACGGGACACGACGTGGCCTGCTTTCCCTGCAAATTCCGCCGCCAGGATCGTCTTGCCACCCGGAGCCGCACACAGATCCATGACCGTATTACCTGGGCATATACCTGCCGCTTCCACTGCAAGTGCGGAGCTGGCATCCTGCACGGTAAATTTGCCTTCCGCAAAGCCCGGAAGTTCACTTACATTTTCCAGATTCTGTGCCAGATACACATAAGGAAGTTCCCTGCTTTGCTGCAGACGTACACCGGTTTTCTCAATTTTCTCCGCCAATGACTCTCTCTCCGCTTCGGTCAGTTCCGTGGAGAACCGCAGGGATACCGGATGAATGGAAAGGAGTCCTTTTAAAAGTGTTTCCGTTCCTTCTCTGCCATATGCAGGCAGCCACAGATTCACGATCCATTCCGGCATGGAATATTTTATGCTCAGATATTTCACCGTATCCTTGGGATCCGGCAACGGCATCTGTTCCTTGCTGCGGGAAATATTACGCAGCACCGCATTGACGAAGCCTTTCAGGGTACGGAAGCCTCTTTTGGCCGCCAGCTTGCAGGCCTCATTGCACACCGCACTGTCGGGAACTGCGTCCATATACAGGATCTGATAAGTACTCATGCGAAGAAGACAGCGGATCAGAGGCTTCATCTTCCGGACCGGAACAGAAGAAAACCGATCCAGATAATAGTCCAGCTCCAGCTGTCTCTCTATCGTACCTTCCGTGACTCTTTTAATAAACGCTTTCTCTCTGGGATCCAGATAATCGTATTTATCCAGAACCGCTTTCATCAATTTATGGGAAAAATCCTGCCCCTTTTCCAGACTGAGCAGGATCTCCACTATAATCTCTCTTGTATCGGTCGTTGCATGATCACTCAAGATTAGTCTCTCCTTCTGCGATTGCCGCCGTACAGCAGGATCAGTCTGAGCAGCTGTAATGAGGAGGAGGCCGCTCCTGCCACATAGGTCAGAGCCGCTGCCGTCAGCACCTTTTTGCCGCCGCTTACTTCTTCACTGCCTAATAACCCGTATTCTTCCACCTTCACGATAGCTCTGTGGGAAGCATTGAATTCCACAGGCAGTGTCACCAGTTGGAAAATAACGGTCAGGGCAAATGCCCAGATACCAAGCTGGATCAATGTCTGGTTCCAGCTGAGCAGTACTCCTAAAAAGATCAGGGGAATGCTTAAATTGCTTCCGATATTCACCACCGGCACCAGTGCAGCACGAATGCTCATGGGGGCATAGCCATGGGCATGCTGGATGGCATGTCCGCACTCATGGGCCGCAACACTGACCGCGGTCACCGAGGTTCCGTTAAAGTTGTTGTAAGACAGTCGCACCGTATCCGTCCGGGGATCGTAATGATCACCGTCATCGGAGTTCAGGCACTCGATCTGTACATTGTATAAGCCTTCTCTGTTGAGAATGTTGCGGGCCGCTTCCGCTCCCGTCAATCCTCTCATATTCCGGACTTTGCTGTATTTGCGCATGGTGGAATTCACCAGTGCGCTGGCACCCAGACACAATACCAGTCCGACCAGTACCAGAAAATAAGTAGGATCCCAATAATAACCATATCCGTAATAGCCACCGTACATACGAAAGTCTCCTTTCTGTCAACACCGCTTACCCGATCGTTGCTTTTCGTTTCGTCGTATCCTAACGCTCGCCCAGAAGCTCTCCCGGCTGTACCTTTACCCCCAGCAGGAAATCGTGAGTTGTCATACGCTTTTTACCTTCCAGCTGCAGTTCCATCACCTTTAAGGAGCCTTCCGATGCAGCCACTTCAAAGGAATCCTTATTCACCGTAAGGATCGTGCCCGGTGCTTCCTTATGCGCAGTTGCCATAGGAATGGCTTTCCAGATTTTCAGCTGTTTTCCATGATAATGCGTATATGCACTGGGCCAGGGAGTCAGTCCACGGATCAAACGATCCAGTTCTGCTGCTGTTTTCGTAAAGTCCAGTTTTCCCATCTCTTTGGTGATCAGGGCCGCGTAGCAGGTCTTGGTATCATCCTGCTTTTCCGGTACCAGTTTGCCTGCCTCCAGCAGAGGCAGTGCCTCGGTGATCGCTTCCCCGCCCAGCACCATCAGCTTGTCATGCAAAGTTTCGAAGGTGTCCTCCGAAGTAATGGGGATTTTCTTCCGGTACAACATATCGCCGGTGTCCAGTCCCGCATTCATCTGCATGATGGTCACACCAGTCTCGGCCTCTCCGTCGATGATCACTCTCTGGATAGGAGATGCCCCGCGGTATTTCGGAAGGAGGGATGCATGGATGTTCAGACATCCGTATTTCGGCAGATCCAGAATCTCCTGAGACAGAATCTGTCCGAACGCCGCCACGATATAAATATCTGCGGGATATTTTTTCAGTTCCTCAATGGCTTCCGGTGTCTTGATCCGACGGGGCTGAAATACAGGAATGCCATGTTTTACCGCACATTCCTTCACGGGAGGAAACTGTAATTCTTTGCTTCTGCCCTTTGGCTTGTCCGGCTGGGTCACCACTGCGGTGATCTCATGGCCCTGTGTGATCAGTGCCTCCAGCGCTCCCACGGCAAAATCGGGAGTTCCCATAAATACGATCTGCATAGTCTGTCTCCTTTCCGGAAAGCTTACTCTTCTTCCTCATCCTCGTAGGTCATATCCTGCAGCGGTCCTTCCGCCTTTTCCACATAGAGATGACCGTCCAGATGATCCAGTTCGTGGCAGATGGCTCTGGCCAGCAATTCTGTTCCCTCTACTTCGATGGGCTTCATATTCACATCCAGTGCTACCGCTTTCACATAATTGGGTCTGGTTACGATGCCGAACTTACCGGGTACGCTAAGACACCCTTCCTGTCCGGTCTGCTCTCCACTGCTCTCTACGATGCGGGGGTTGATCAGAATATATGGATCCTCTCCGGTGGTATCGATCACCACGATTCTCTTCAGGACACCTACCTGTGGTGCCGCCAGCCCTACGCCATTGGCATCGTACATAGTCTCCAACATATCCTCGATCAGTTCTTTGGTCCGGGGTGTCATCTCCTTGACCTCTTTGCAGGTCTTGGTCAGTACTTCATCCCCATATTCACGAATGTTTCTGATTGCCACAGTTCTTTACCTCCTATAACACGCTTACCGGGTCAAAATCAAATTGTATACTCATCTGTCTGGGCTGCCACTGTCTGAGAGTTTCCTCCAGTCTGTCCTTTACTTCCACCAGGACATCATACTCCGCATGCTTCACATAGAACACATACCGGTAGATATCATTGATCTTGCTGATGTTGGCAGGGGCAGGTCCCAGTACCTGTATCTTCTTATTGGACTGTTCTTTTTGCTTTCCTGACAAAAAGTCCATATTAGACTTTACCACATCTGTCAGTCTCAGGGCAAGCTGTTTTGCATTTTCTTCCTCTTTCCCGTAGATCTGTACTGCCAGCATATGAGCCACCGGCGGGTAGCCGGACAGCTCTCTATACAGAATCTCCTCCTGATAAAAGCTCTCGTAATCCTGAGCCGCAGCACAGGTAATGGCGTAATGATCCGGCTGATAGGTCTGGATCACCGCTTCCCCGGGGAGCACCCCTCTGCCGGCCCGGCCCACCGCCTGGGTCAGAAGCTGGAAAGTCCGCTCTCCCGCCCGGTAATCCGACGCATTTAACGACAGATCCGCCGCCAGGATCCCCACCAGTGTCACCTTTGGGAAATCATGTCCCTTGACGATCATCTGGGTGCCGATCAGCACGTCCGCTTCCCCGTTTGCGAAGGAGGATAATATTTTCTCATAGCTGTCCTTCGTCCGGGTGGTATCCGCATCCATGCGTAACGTCCGCACACCGGGGTACAGCTCCTTTAGTTTTTCCTCGATCTGCTGGGTACCTGCCTTAAATCCCAGAATATATTTCGATCCACACTTGGGACAAAGCTTCGGCATCGGCTGTGTATAACCACAGTAATGACAGATCAGCCTTCCTCCCTTATGTTCCGAGAGAGAGACATCACAGTGCGGACACTTCATGACCTCACCGCAGGAACGGCAGGACACAAATCCCGCGTAGCCTCTTCGGTTTAAAAACAGGATGGTCTGCTGGCCCTTGTTCAGCCGGTCTGTCATCAGTTCCTGCAATTTTCTGCTGAAAATAGAACGGTTACCCTCCTGCAGTTCCTGTCTGAGATCCACCGTGTACACCGTGGGAAGTTCCCCGCCGGTGAGCCGCTTTGTCAGTTGAAGCAGCCGGTATTCTCCCCTACCGGCACGATAATAGGCCTCCAGGGAAGGTGTGGCTGAACCCAGCACTACACTGGCCCCGTACAGTTTTGCCACTTCCAGCGCAGTCTCTCTGGCATGATATTTCGGAGTACTTTCACTTTTATAGCTGTTCTCCTGCTCCTCATCCATAACGATCAGGCCAAGACTTGGAAACGGCGTAAAAAGTGCGGATCTTGGGCCGATGATCACATCGATTTCTCCAGCTTTGGCCCGTTCGCACTGATCGTATTTTTCCCCGGGGGATAACGTGGAATTCATCACGCTGACCCGATCACCGAATCTCTGGTAAAATCGCAGCAGTGTCTGATAAGTCAGGGCGATCTCGGGAATCAGCACAATAGCCTGCCGTCCCCTCGCGATCATTTCTCCGATCAGCCGCATGTATACTTCCGTCTTGCCGCTACCGGTGATGCCGTGGATCAGATAGGTCTGTCTCCTTCCGGCATCAAAATCCTTCAGCACTTCCGTAACGATGGTCTGCTGTTCCTCACTCAGCGTATTACGCACTGCCTCTACGGACTGCATTTTGACCGGATTGCGATAGCTTTCGGAACTGACCAGTTTTGCCGCGCCGCTTTTTACAATACTGTTTACCGTGGCTGCACTAACCCCCAGTTTTCCGGTGATCCACTCATAGGGAATTGTCTCCTGTTCTGACAGGGCTTTTAACAGTCTTGCTTTGGCCACCTGTTTTTTCCGTTCACATTCTCCTAATAATGGCAAAATCTCTTCTCTGTTCATCAGACGTACCAGCTGTCTGTGTTCCAGCTTTTTTACCGACTGTTTTGCCGGCAGTACCGTCTTCAGCGCCTGGATCATGGTACAGCCGTAATTCCGGCGGATCCAGGCAGCCAGAGCAATCATTTTGTCCTCCACTCCGGTCTCTTTTTCCGGCATTCCTGCGATATCCTTGATCTTCTCCGGAGCGAACTGACACGTTTCCCCCAAAGCCACCACGTAACCCTTGATGAGACGATTGCCGTTGCCAAACGGGATCATGACACAGGCTCCCGGCTCCAGTCTGCCCCGCAGACTCTCCGGCACCCGATATTGAAATGTTCTATCCAGTTTTTCGTGGGAGATATCTACAATGATATCCGCATATAACGTATTCAATCTGTTTTCCTCATTATTTTGCTGCAGATCCCGGAATATGTCCTTCCGCCAGAATATCCCGAATCAGATCTCTCTCATCCATGGGATGCTTCACCCCGCGGATCTCCTGGTAATCTTCATGTCCCTTGCCTGCCAGCACGATAATATCTCCGGGTTCTCCGTGTTCGATAGCATAAGTGATGGCTTCCTTACGATCGCAGATCTCTACATAATTTCCATCCGTTTTTGCCATACCTGTCTTGATATCGTCGATAATATCCTGTGGTTCCTCAAAACGGGGATTGTCGGAGGTAATGATGGTCAGATCCGCCAGCTTGCCGCTGACCTCTCCCATCTCAAAACGACGCTGTCTCGAACGGTTGCCTCCGCAGCCGAACAGGCTGATCAGTCTGTGAGGTTCATATTCCCGCAACGTGGTCAGCAGACTCTCCAGTGCCATGGCATTGTGGGCATAATCGATCAGCAGGGTGAACTGATCGGATACCTTGATCATCTCGATACGGCCTTTTACCTTTGCCTGCAACAGTGCCTTTTTAATGTTTTCCTCATCTACCTTGAAATGACGGCAGATGGCAATAGCCGCCAGCGCATTGTACACGCTGAATTTGCCGGGCATGGGCACTTCCACATCAAAATCCATCAGTCCGGCTACGTGGAAAGTCACGCCCAGTTCTCCGGGCTTATGCACCAGTTTCCGTTCTTCCGCCCGGAGCATACAGTGCTCTCCCATTCCAAAGCTTTCCAGTGTGCAGGTATGTCCTTCCGTCACTGCCTGCCAATGCTCATCGTCACCATTCACAATACCTACCTTGCACTGTTTGAACAATAATCCCTTGCAGTGCAGATATTCCTCGAAGCTGGCATGCTCGTTGGGACCGATATGATCCGGTTCCAGATTCGTGAAAATACCGTAATCGAACACAAAGCCCTGCGTACGGTGCAGCATCAGCGCCTGAGAGGATACTTCCATCACAACCGTATCCAGTCCTGCCTCCACCATACGGGCAAAATACTCCTGCAGCAGATAGGATTCCGGGGTGGTATTGTTGGCATGGATATGTTCGTCTCCAATGATCACTTCGATGGTTCCCACCAGTCCCACTTTATAGCCGGCATTTTCCAGAATGGACTTTACCAGATAGGTGGTCGTTGTCTTACCTTTGGTACCCGTGATACCGATGACTTTCAGCTTTTCTGCCGGATGGCCGAACCAGGCCGCAGAAATAAATGCCATGGCATATCTGGTATCCGCTACTTTGACCACCGTCACATCCACATTCTCTGGCAGTTCAACGTCTTTTTGCACCACTAGTACTCCGGCTCCCTGCTCTGCCACCTGTGCAGCAAAATCATGACCGTCAAAATTTGCTCCGCCGATGCAGAGAAATAAGCATCCCGGAACGACCTTGCGGGAATCATAGACCACCGCAGGGATCTCTCTGTCCAGTGTTCCCTGTACCAGCTCATATTCCAAGTGCTCCAGAAGCTCTGCTAATTTCTTGTTTTCCATCTTATTCTTATCCTTTTCCATAGAGGTATCCGCCTTTCTCTCAGGAATCTTTTTCACATACTGTATTTTATTTTACTCTTTTTTCTCAGAATGTACCACCCTTAAATTTAGTTGCATCTTTTGCTTTTTCCGAAGCAATGGTATAATATTACTGATTTTTATTTAAGGGGGAATTCTCATGAACGGTTTCTATGGATCTGCATTCGGAAATATCCTTGGCACACTTTATTTTCTTCTATTTCAATGTGTGGGGTTTCTGTACATAAAACGTATTTTTCCTAAAAAGGGACTTCTGTTCCATCTGCTGACCGGCAGTGTATCCGGCTCTGTTCTGTTGCAGTGGATTCCTGCTCTGTTTGCCTTCTTCTTCGGTTTTTCCATGACAGCTCATATTATGGCTCTGCTTTTCGTAGTCATTTGTCTGGTCCTGCTATATGTCTTTTACCATCCTGCCACGGCAGTATCTTCGACTGCTCCCACCAACGACTACCGGCAGCTGTTGCGCAGAAATTATGCCTTTCTTCTGCTAGCAGGCGGTACCTTTGTTCTGTTTTGTATTTTGTTATCCACCCACACCATCCTGCCGAAAGACGACGGTCTTCATGTGGGGCAGTGTACTTATGGGGATCTGCAGATGCACCTGGGAATCATTACAAGTATTGCCAATCAACAGACCTTCCCTCCTTACTACTCCATCTCTCCCTGGGATAAGCTCTGCTATCCTTTCCTGTGCGACAGTATTTCTTCCAGTATTTACCTGTTTGGTGCATCCCTGCGCTATGCTTATATGCTCCCTATGTATTTTGCCTTTTTCCAGGTCATAACGGGATTTTATGCCATTGCCGATGTTCTGTTCCATGATCGCGCCAAATCTCTGGCTGCCTGGGTCTTATTTTTCTATAACGGCGGTCTTGGCTTCGTATATTTCATTGACTGGAGCAGAGAAGGCGGTTATAAATTCAGTGATATTTTTACCGGCTATTACACTACCCCCACCAATCTGGTCGACCGGAATATCCGCTGGGTCAATATCATCGCAGATATGCTCCTGCCACAGCGTGCAACACTCTTTGGCTATGCGGTCCTGTTCTGTGCCATCTGGCTGCTGCTTCGGGCCATCCGGAACGGGGAAAAAGAATGTTTTCTCCCTGCCGGCATCCTGGCAGGGGCATTACCTATGATCCATACCCATTCCTTCGTTGCCATCCTGATCTTAAGTGCCTGTTGGATGTTGCTGTGCCTTTACCGGTCCGTGCCGCATAATACTTCCCCGGTAGCGCATCCGGGAGCCGTTCTGCTCGGATGTTTCGTGACCTGTATGATTCTTCTGGAAATTCTGAACGAAAGTTCTGCTGCCGTTGCACCTGTACTGCTCTTTCGTTTTGGCATCCTTGTTGCGGCATCCCTCGTGCTATACGGTCTGTCCTTACTGTACCGGTGCTTTTCCGGTAAAAGTACAAACAATGATACACTGCAGAAGTTTTTGACCACCTGGGGAGTTTTCTTTGGTGTGCTTCTGCTTCTTGCACTTCCGCAGTTATTGGAATGGACTTTTGGCCAGACAACGCAATCCGGCTTTTTGCTGGGGCATTTTAACTGGGGAAATCAGGGCGATACTTATTTGTGGTTTTATCTGAAAAACTGGGGTGCGATCCTGCTATGGTTCGTCCCTGCCATGATTCATTGTAAAAAAGAAGATTTTGATGTGATGTCCGGGGCATTTCTCCTGTGGTTTGTTGTGGAAATCATTTCCTTCACCCCTAACACATATGACAATAATAAACTATTATATATAACTTATATATTTGTCTGCTGCCTCAGTGCCGATTACGGAATTGATTTCCTGCGTTCTCTGAAAAGAGCCTCTTCACGATACCTCTGCATGATCGGCATGGTATTTCTTTGCACCTTTTCTGCCGTTCTGACCCTGTGCAGAGAGGTAATATCCGATTATACCGCTTATTCTTCCGCACAGGTGGAAGCTGCAGCATTCGTCGAGCAAAATACCTCTCCCACATCCCGTTTTCTTACCAACAACAGGCATGTAAATGAAATTGCCGCCCTTGCAGGGCGCAATGTGTTAAACGGGGCGGGAACCTTTTTGGCAATGCACGGTCTCTATCACACAGAATATCACGAAGATTTCCGGACAATTTATGAGACTCCCGCTGTTTCTGCTGATCTGATCCGTACTTACGACATCGATTATATTGAAGTCTCTTCCTGGGAACGGGCAAGTTACGCTGTCGATGAAAACTACTTCCGCTCCGCCTGGCCCTGTATCTTTGACAACGGAGAAATTCAGATTTACCAGATCAATCCATAATTTCACACTTGGAAGTCGCAAGACCCTCCGCATCACTGTGGGATGCACTTCCGAAGTTCTGGATCAGGCCGATCAGCTGTCCGGACATAAGCACGGTAAACAACGAATATCCGATACGTCTCACCGGAATGTAGCTTAAGGACATTACCAGTACGATCAGATCCGACATCAGATACACCCACTGGATCTTCCAGCCGGTAGCATGGGAAATACTCATGGCCAGGGCATCATCTCCGCTGGGGGCTCCGCCGATGCGCACGCACAGTCCGGCACCGACACCGACGAACAATGCTCCCACCAGTGCTGCCAGAAGGGGCATATTTGCCAGTTCCGGCCACAGATGAGGAAATTGCTCGCAGATTTTATAGGTTCCTGAGAATCCTGCGGTAGCCAGAGCCGAATAGGCGATAAATTCCTTGCCTAACAGCTTCCATCCCAGGATATAACATAAAATATTCATAATCCCTCCGGTAAACGCCGGAGAGATTCCTGTCCAATGCTCCAACAGCAACGTGGCTCCCAGCACACCACCCTCCGTCACTCCGGAGATGGAGTGCACGTTATATAATCCAAATGCCAGAATAAAACTTCCCAACAAAGTTATGGCACAATTTTTTAAGGTAATATTTTTCAGTGCCTGTCTCCATTCGTAAATCTGTGTTTTCATTTTTGTGCTGCTATTCCTTCTATATTTTTATAATTTTTATTCATATGATGTCGGGGTCAAAAGCCCCCGACTTTGATGCCTACGGATTGTTCCGTGCTACGCACTCCCACAATCCTACCCAATATTCGCATATCGTGGGATTATCATCCCACTTTTATGCTCATATCGGGGCGGGTCCTAAGGTCTTTCACCCACCTATGAGCAAGCTCATGTGGGCTTAGACCTTTTGACCCTGGCATCATCCATATTTTTATATTATAATCCATAACTTTCGGGTGGTGTCAAGCATTATCAGAAACTATTTTGCTTTTCCAGACATCGTAAAGCCCCAGGCTGTTGCGCCTGAGGCCTTACGATTTTCTTATGAGGGGGGGGGAGATAGTGAGTTCATCAACTATCTGAAATACATATTACAGGGTAAATGTGTACAGAGTGTGTACGAATTCTAACTTAATTCTAAAATGTGTCTTGAGGTTTTATAAACTGCGGTAAGTTTCTCTCCGGACACCAAAAAGCCTCAGGCATCGTACCTAAGGCTTTTCGGTTTCTTATGAGGGGGGGAGATAGTGAGTTCATCAACTATCTGAAATACATATTACAAAGAAAATGTGTCCATTTTATGTTCAAAAAATAAAAAATTTAACAATAGTTCTGCATGACGAACTGTACTTCCGTTTTCCCCTTATAGGTATTCTGGCTGACCTGATATACCACGGACAATGGGAATTTCCCTTTCCCGGCGTAAAGTGCCTCTTCACTTCCAACACCATATTTTTCATCCAGGAAAGCTCCCAGTTTCTCCAGATCTCCAAAAAATACCACCGTCTGTGTCGTACCCTCCGGTGTCTTCACCCGGAATCTGGCACAGGTCTTGTTGGCACCCATTTTAAAGCCCGCCTGAAAGACCAGCCCCTTCTGGGCAAACAAAGGACGTGGATTCCCGGTGCCGAAAGGCTCCAACAGGGCAAACTCTCCCGCCAGCGCATCATCCGCATACCCCATGGGCATTGCCACATCGATATGTACTTTCGGAATAAAATCATCCTCCGTCAAAGTGCATTTTTTATTCAAAGCAGCTCTCAGCGGTTCAATATCCTCTTCTCGCATGGAAAGGCCTGCTGCCAGCTTATGACCGCCGTACTTGGTAAAATACTCTTTTACCTGCGTCATGGCATCATACATGTGATAGGCTTCTATGGATCGTCCGGAACCCTTAACTCCATCTTCTCCCTTGGTCAGAATGAAGACCGGATGATGGTATTTTTCTCTGACTTTTCCGGCAATAATACCGGCAATGCTCTCATGTACCTCCGGCAGATAGATCACCATAACTTTATCTTCTGCCATATGATGTTCCTGAATATACTCATCCGCTCTCTGAATTCCCTGTACTGTCAGGTTCTTGCGGCTCTCATTCAGGTCTTTCAGCTCTCTCGCCGCGGTCATGGCATCCGCCCTGGTAAAGCTCTGCAGCAGTTCCAATGCCCGTTTGGCAGTATCCAGTCTTCCCGTGGCATTCAGGCAGGGTCCCAGCACAAATCCCAGATGATAGGCGCTCAGCCGATCTGGCGCAATATCATTCACTTCCATCAGCGCCTTCAAGCCTTCGTTATATCCCTTCTGGATACGCTTCAACCCTTCCTTCACCAGAATGCGATTCTCATCTTTTAACTCCATAACATCGCATACGGTAGACAGTGCCGCAAATTCCAGTAACTCCTCCTGAATACTTACAAGTCCCGGATTTCCTGTCTTTTCCGTGATCGCCTGGATCAGTTTCAGTGCTACCACGCCACCACAAATGCCGGAAAAAGGATACGTATCGTCTGCTCTCTTGGGATCCACCACTGCCAGCGCCGGAGGCAGCTGTTCCTTCCGCTCTCCGTTTTCTTCTATATATGGAACTTCATGATGATCCGTAACGATCACCCGCATGCCCAGAGAATTTGCCATTGCGATCTGGGGTGCCGCTGCAATTCCGTTATCGCAGGTCACGATCATACCGACACCTTCTCTTTTGGCCTCTTCGATCAGATGCTCGTTCAATCCATAGCCGTCATGGATTCTGTGGGGAATAGCCGTGTCCACCTGAGCCCCCAGCATCTGAAAACCTTTGGTCAGAATATAGGAAGAACAGATTCCATCCACATCATAATCCCCGATGACCCGGATATGCAGCCCTTCCCTTACCGCTTTTAGAATTTCCTCCACTGCCTTATCCATATCCTTTAACAGCCAGGGAGAATAACAATCTTCCAGTTTCCCGTAGAGGAACTTCTGTATCTCACTCTCTTCCGTCAGATCCCGGTTTCTTAGGATTCTCGCCGTCACCGGACTGATATGAAATTCCTTCGCCCATTTATCAAAATCTGCCTTTTTTGCGGCTACATACCATTTTTCCATACTTTTCCCACTTTCATAATTTTGCTCACGTATTCGTGCTTTCGCACTCTACATTCTGCTTCACAGCCGATTGTTTTTCCCTGAGACTCATTACATTGTACCATAAAAATTCTTGTGCATCTTCTCTTTTTATGCTATAGTCAATTCAATTTCTATTTTAAATTTCTTACATCCGGCGTTTCGCCATTTTTCAAGCAACTTTTAATGACACTAAGGAGGATTCTGCCTATGAAACACAAACAAGTATTTTCCATGAACCTTACCGGTCCTATTGACTACGGTTTCCGCAATGACTATATGTTCCGCGCTGCCCTGCAGCTAAGTCAAAAGGCTCTGATCGGTCTCATCAGTTCTCTGCTCCATCTGCCACCATCCGCAATTAAGTCCGTCACCATTACCAATCCAATCACTTTAGGTGCAACTATTGAAGACAAAGATTTTGTTCTCGATACCAATGTCTTGTTGAACAATAATACTCTCATAAATTTGGAAATGCAGGTGAATAACCTATACAACTGGCCGGAACGTTCCCTGAGTTATCTGTGCCGTAACTTTGATCAACTAAATAAAGGACAAAATTATTCTGAATTAAAACCTGTAATTCACATTGGTTTTTTAGACTACACCCTGTTTCCGGAACACCCTGAGTTCTATGCTACATATCGATTACTGAATCTTAAGGATCATTTTGAATATAGTGACAAACTCACACTTTCTGTGGTAGACTTAAAGCATATAGAATTGGCTACTGACGCTGACAAAGCATATGGCATTGATAAATGGGCTGCTTTATTCCGGTCTATTTCATGGGAGGAAATTCTTATGACTGCTAAAAATGATGAATACCTGATGGAAGCGACAAAGACTTTATATAATCTGAATGCGGATGACATGGTCAGACAACGCTGCCAGGCACGAATGGATGCTGAACTCCAG
>UMDU01046232.1_pt1 | contig 22625 bp, 18 predicted proteins | sample 1964581 | NCBI WGS metagenome assembly UMDU01 (sample SAMEA4836003, study PRJEB28245) | human gut metagenome | biome: gut microbiome; material: fecal sample | place: Denmark | collected 2008
GCCGACAATCACCGAGACGCACAGCAGCGCCATCAGCAGAAAAGTCCACTGCTCCCGGCGCAGATGCAGCGCACGGAAAAGAGAACGAAAATGACGGTCAGCCATGAGAAAATCACCTCAACCATGCCGTGTAGGGCGTTTTCTCCTATTATGAGCCGGAAAAACCTGTTTTATCCATCCGCGTCAGCTGCGTGCCGGGGTAGTAGTGCGCCAAAATCTCCGTGAAATCCGCGCCGTCCGCCGCCATCGCCTGTGCGCCTGCCTGCGACAAGCCGACGCCGTGCCCGTATCCGACGGTGTGGAAAACGATGCGGTCGCCATCCGCCTCCCAAGTGAAGCATGTGCTTCGCAAGGAGAGCGCTTTGCGGAAATCAGTGCCGCGGACAGTTTGACTGCCGACCAGCAGCGTCGCGACGCGCCCGGAAGCGGTCGTGGATTGCAGACGAATCGCGCTGGGCAGCGTGTCCGCTGTCACGCTGCAGCCGGGAAAAGCGCGCAGAAGCAGATCTGCCGCTTCTTCGCAGGTGAAGGACGTGTCAGCGCGGAATCCGGCGTACCCCTCTTCGCCGGGACTGTCTACGCTGACCAGATACGGCTTGGCGGATGCGAACACGGCGGCGGCATCTTCGGTTTTTCCGCCGGAACAGGCGTGGTACAGCACTTCGATGGGCAAGCCGCCGCTGGTGAGCAGCAAGCCGTCTGTTGCGCGGACCGCGCGGTCAATGCGCGCGCGGAGGACGGCGTACTCGCTGCCCCAGCGGGCGTGCAGCTGCGCATCCGTCTGGTATGCCTGACAGCACGCGCTGTCCGTGCAGATATCGCAGTCCGGGTGGCGGACGCACCCATTTCCGCCGAACGCATGGCTCTGCGCGACGGCACGCGTCCGGGCGGCGATGGCTTGACATTTGAGCGCTTCCGGCGCGTAATTCGCGGGCATCTCTGCCGCCAATGCGCCGAAAACGTAGTCTTCCAGCGGTAGCAGACGGATTTCCTCCGCATCGGCGAAGTAGACCCGGAGTGTTAAGCCGCTGTCAAACGTGGAATCGGTCGGCGCGGCACAGGAAGAAAGCATCAGGATACACACAAGAAACGACAACAGCTGTTTTTGTCTCATGGGCACACAACCTTTTCGCAGAAATTTCGGGAAATGTTCGGATTGCACAAATCGCCGCACGCGGGAAACAGTTTTCGCTCCGACGGCGCAAAACCAGTTTATGCACGGAAAATTTCGTGCATGAGCAGGAATTTATGTCGGCAATGGCGAAATACTTACCGCATCGTCTACGGTCAAAATGAACGCACTTTCCGAAAATCACAAAAAATGCAGGAGAAAATGCTGAATATGACTTGACGAAAATGCATAAAAGTGATTCAATAGTAAGTGAAAAGAGTGAAGAAAGCAAACGCGGCTCTCCGTGATTGCAGGCGGAGGAACGCAACGCAAGCAAAGGCAGGTGTAACTATGCGCTACAACGGCCCGACCGCCGCGGTGCGGGACCAGTTCCATCAGGGAACGAACCGCAGAGCTTATGAGATGCTCGGCGCGCACCCGGTGACGCAGGACGGACAGGAAATGTGGCATTTCGCTGTCTGGGCGCCGAACGCGCGGGCGGTTTCTCTCATTGGCGAATTCAACCAGTGGGACAGGGAAAAAACGCCCATGCAGAAGGTCTACGACGGTACATGGGAAGTGCGGCTGCCCGCGAAAACCTTCGATGTGAAGAGCGACCCGAAACGCTATGATTATCCCGATGCGGCAAAGAAACTGACAACCTACAAATATTGCATTCAGGCGCAAGACGGGACGTGGCAGGACAAGGCTGACCCCTATGGGTTCGCCATGCAGATGCGCCCCGACACTGCCAGCCGTATTTACGACCTGAGCGGCTACCGCTGGGGCGACGCAGACTGGATGGAGGCACGCAAATCCTACGACCCGTACCACAGTCCGGTGAACATCTACGAGATGCACCTTGGATCGTGGCGGCGGCACAAGGATGGCACGTTCCTGACGTATACGGAGATTGCCGAACAGCTCGTGCCGTACCTCAAAGAAATGGGCTACACGCATGTGGAGTTCATGCCGGTGATGGAGCATCCGCTGGATATGTCGTGGGGCTATCAGGTGTCCGGCTACTATGCGGCGACGGCGCGCTTCGGCGAACCGAAGGAGCTGATGGCGCTCATTGACGCGCTGCATCAGGCGGGCATCGGCGTACTGCTGGACTGGGTTCCCGCGCATTTCCCGCGTGACGCAATGGGACTGCGACGCTTTGACGGTACGCCCTGCTATGAGCATCCCGATCCCCGGCGCGGCGATATGCCGCAGTGGGGGACGCACATGTTCGACTATGCGCGCGGCGAGGTCAACTCGTTCATGCTCTCCAACGCCTGCTTCTGGCTGGAATGGTATCACGCCGACGGGCTGCGCGTGGATGCGGTTACGTCCATGCTGATGTACGACTTCTGCCGTGAGCCGGGGCAATGGCTGCCCAACAAGTACGGCGGACACGAGAATCTTGATGCGATTGCCTTCCTGCGCCGGATGAATGAAACCGTCTACCGTGATTTCCCCGGTGTGATGATGGTGGCGGAGGAATCCAGCGCCTATCCGATGGTGACGCGCCCGATTTATCTGGGCGGGCTGGGCTTCGGGTTCAAGTGGAACATGGGCTGGATGAATGATATGCTGGCGTATATCAAGCTCGACCCGGTCTACCGCAAGTATCACCATGATAAGCTGACGTTCTCGCTGATGTACGCCTTTTCGGAGAACTACATCCTGCCGTTCAGCCACGACGAGGTGGTGCACGGCAAGCACTCGATGCTGGACAAACAGCCGGGCGACTTGTGGAAGAAGTTCGCGGGACTTCGCGCGCTGTACGGCTACACGATGGCGCATCCGGGCAAGAAGCTGCTGTTCATGGGCGGCGAGTTTGGGCACTTCATCGAGTGGAAGTATGACGACCAGCTGGACTGGTTCTTGCTGCTGTACGAGAATCATCCGCAGGTGCAGCAGTGCTGCAAGCGCCTGAACGAAATCTACCGCACGACGCCCGCGCTCTACCAGATTGATGACAGCTGGGACGGCTTCCAGTGGATTCAGGCGAACGACAGCGACAACTCCATCGTTGCGTTCCTGCGCACGGATAAGCGGGGCAACTCGCTCCTGTGCGTGACGAACTTCACGCCTGTGTTCCATCCGCAGTACCGCATCGGGCTGCCGCAGATGGGTACGCTGACGGAGTGCTTCAACACCGACCGCAAGGAATACGGCGGCTCGAATCAGTACAACAACTGGGCGATTCGCACGGAAGAAGAGCAGCTGCAGGACTTCCAATACAGCTGCGATATCTGCGTGCCGCCGCTCGCGACGGTGTACTTCACCTACCAGCGCGACCCGCTGCCGGAAAAGGCGAAGAAAGCGCGCGTCGTGCCGGAAATCGCGGATGTGCCGCCAAAGAAAGCATCCCAAACGGCAAAGAAACCGCAGCCCCTGCCGGAAAAGTCCGCCGGCAAAGCCAATTCCATTTCCATCGGCTGAATCGGCGCTCGTCGCAATCAGGGGAGGAGCGAAAGCGCTGTTTCACATACATCACCGTGCCACCTGATGCACCGAGGGCGGCGCGAATCCTGCACGGTCGGTGCGCTTCGCAAGAAACAAGGATGAAGGAGCGTGTTCTCATCATGAAAAAGAAGACCTGTGTTGCCATGCTGCTGGCAGGCGGACAGGGCAGCCGTCTGGGTGTCCTGACTAAGAAGGTGGCAAAGCCGGCTGTTCCCTACGGCGGCAAGTACCGCATCATTGACTTCCCGCTGTCCAACTGCACCAACAGCGGCATTGACACCGTGGGCGTGCTGACGCAGTATATGCCGCTGGAACTGAATTCCTATATCGGATCCGGCGCACCGTGGGATTTGGACTTGTCCACCGGCGGCGTGTTCGTCCTGCCGCCCTATCAGACGGGCAAGACGGGCGACTGGTATCGCGGCACGGCAAACGCCATCTATCAGAACATGGCGTTTATCGAGCAGTATGACCCGGATTACGTCCTGATTCTCTCCGGCGACCATATTTATAAGATGGACTACAACGCCATGCTGCAGTACCACATCCGCAAAGGCGCGGATGCGACGATTGCTGTGCGCCCTGTGCCGTGGGAAGAAGCGAGCCGCTTCGGCATCATGAATACGGACGCGGACGACAACATTGTTGAATTTGAAGAAAAACCCAAGCAGCCCAAGTCCAACAAGGCGTCCATGGGCATTTACATCTTCTCGTGGGCGAAGCTCCGCGCGTACCTGACCGCGGACGAGGCAGACAAGACATCCGCCAACGACTTCGGCAAGAACATCATCCCCGCGATGCTGAACGACAAGCAGGTCATGGTGGCATACAACTTCGAGGGCTACTGGAAGGACGTTGGCACGATTGAATCCCTGTGGGAAGCGAACATGGACTTGCTCAGCGTGCCCATGCCGATTGACCTGCATGACAAGAAGTGGCGCATCTATGCCAAGAATCCGGGCCTTGCGCCGCACTACATCGCCAAGGGCGCTGTTGTGAGCGATTCGCTGGTTACGGAAGGCTCGGAAGTCTACGGCTCTGTGCAGCACTCCGTGATTTTCGCAGGCGTGACCATTGAAGAGGGCGCAAGCGTCATTGACTCGGTCATCATGCCCTACGCGGTCATCAAGCGCGGCGCGGTCGTCCGTCGGGCGATTGTGGCGGAGAACGCCGTGATTGGTGCGGGCTGCATGGTCGGCGAAGAGACGGGCAATATCGCCGTCGTCGGTCAGGGCGTCACCCTTCCCGCCGGTGTCAGCGTGACCGCGGGTCAGCAGGTGGACGAAAACACCAAATTCTGATAATCACAGCAGCGGAAAGGATGTAAGAAAATGAAAAACGTAATGGGTGTTATCTACACCGGCGAAAATGACGCCAATCTGCGCGAGCTGACCCTGACCCGCGCCATCGCAGCGCTGCCTGTGGGCGGCCGCTACCGCGTCATTGACTTCCTGCTGTCCTCGATGGTCAACGGCGGCATCAAGAACGTCGGCGTTATCATGCAGAAGAATTATCACTCCCTGATGGATCACATCGGCTCCGGCAAGGAGTGGGATTTGCACGGGAAGAATGACGGCCTCAAGGTGCTGCCGCCGTTCCTGACGCGCGAGAATGTTGGCGTGTACTCTGGTATGCTGGATGCGCTGCGCTCCAACACCAACTATCTCTCCCGCTCCAAGCAGGAATATCTGGTGCTGAGCAACTCCACCATCATCTACAACGCGAATATCGCGGAGTTTGTGGCGTATCATCAGAACAGCGGCGCGGACATCACCATCATGTACACTGCTGATCCGAACATGCAGCGCGATGAGCTGGGCTGCTATCTGGCGGTGGACGAAAGCGGCATGGTGACGGACATGGAAGTTGATCCGACGCATCCGAACCTGCCGCTGACGAGCATGGAGGTCGTCGTGATGAAGCGTGAGCTGCTGCGCACGCTGGTGGACAAGGGCGTGGCGCACGGCTATCATGACTTCAACCGTGATGTGCTGCTCCGTCTGGTGACGGAAGGCACGGCGCGCGTGAATGCGTGGGCGTACACTGGCCTGTGCTGGCGCATGGACTCCGTGCAGAGCTACTTCAAGTTCAATATGGATATGCTGGATACCCAGATTCGCCATCGCCTGTTCACGGCGGAGCTGCCTGTGTACACCAAGGTTCGCGACGAGATGCCCGCCCGCTATGGCGACAATGTGACCGTCGTCAACTCGCTGGTGGCGGATGGCTGCATCATCGAAGGCACGGTGGAGAACTCTGTGCTGGCGCGCGGCGTGCGCATTGCCCCCGGTGCGCATGTGAAGAACTGCATCATCATGCAGGATGGTCAGGTGCACAACGACGCTTCCATCGAAAACTGCATTCTGGACAAGCAGACGGTCATCAAGCGCAGCGCGCGGCTCATCGGCCCGGCGGCGTACCCGATTGTTATCGCGAAGAATGTTGTCATCTAACAAACGAATCGCCTGAATCACTGACGCGGTTCGGATTTGCAAACCGCGCCAATATGTGCTATACTGTTGGTGCGGTTTTTTGGATACGCTTTTCAGATTCGCCTGAGCCATCTGCTCGCGCCTTTTTCCTTCCTGCGTCCGGTCGTTCCACTTAGCGTAGCGCTGCTACGCTGCGTTTCACTCCCGTTAGCAGGAAAGAAAAAATTCGCTTCGCATCTTGGCTCATTCTCATCTGAAAATCGTATCTGAGCTTAATTCGCTGAATTTCCCTGATTGTTTTTCCCTTGCCCCCGGCAGGAAATATTTCTGATGGAGGATAGAAACGATGAAGATTCTCTTTACGGCGAGCGAGTGCGTCCCGTTTATCAAGACCGGCGGTCTGGCGGATGTTGTCGGCGCGCTGGCGCCTGTTCTGGCGAAGCAGGGTCACGACGTGCGCGTGATGCTGCCCCTGTATGCGGCGGTGCCGAAGCAGTATGTTGACCAGATGACCCATGTGACCGACTTTGAGGTCGCGCTGGGCTGGCGCCGTCAGTACTGCGGCATTGAACTGCTGGAAAAGGACGGCGTGAAGTTCTACTTTGTGGACAACAAGTTCTATTTTGGCCGTCCGTATATCTACGGCATGGGCGGCGACGAGTACGAACGCTTTGGTTTCTTCTGCCGCGCGGCGCTGAACGCCCTGCCGCTGCTGGACTTCCAGCCCGACGTGATTCATGCGCATGACTGGCAGTCCGGCATGGTGCCCGCACTGCTGAAAATTCAGTATGCCCACCTGCCGTTCTTCGCGAATATCAAGACCATGTTCACCATCCATAACCTGCAGTATCAGGGCGTGTTCGGCATCCGCGAAGTGCAGGACGTGCTGGGTCTGGGCGACAGCCTGTGGACGGACGACAAGCTGGAGTGCTACGGCTGCGCGAACTTCATGAAGGCTGCGCTGGTGTATTCCGACATCATCACCACCGTCAGCCCGTCCTATGCCGAGGAAATTCAGACGGCATACTACGGTGAGCGGCTGGATGGACTGCTCCGCGCGCGCAAGCACGAAGTGTTCGGCGTGCTCAATGGCATCGACATGGCGGACTACAATCCCGCGACGGACGCTCGCATTCCGGCGGAATATACCGCGGATGACCTGTCCGGCAAGGCAAAGTGCAAGGCGGAACTGCAGGAGAAGCTCGGTCTGACTGTTGACCCGAATGTGCCGATTATCGGCATGGTCGGCCGCCTGAGCAGCCAGAAGGGGCTTGACCTTGTGGACTACATCATCGGCGACCTGATGAGCGAGAACGTGCAGCTGGTTGTGCTGGGCATGGGCGAAAGCCGCTATGTCAACCTGTTCTCGTGGGCAGAGGGCGAGTTCAAGGGCAAGGTCGCGGCGCGGTTCGCGATGGACCACGCGCTGGCGCATCAAATCTACGCGGGCTGCGACATGTTCCTTATGCCCAGCCAGTTCGAGCCGTGCGGCTTGAGCCAGCTGATTGCCCTGCGCTACGGCACGGTGCCGATTGTCCGCGAAACGGGCGGTCTGCGCGACACGGTGCTGTCCTACAACGAGTACACCGGCGACGGCAATGGCTTCACGTTCTTCAACTACAACGCCAATGACATGCTCAATGTCATCAACCGTGCCATCGACTACTACGCGAACCACAAGGACGTGTGGCACACGCTCCAGCAGCGCGGCATGACTGGCGATTACAGCTGGACGAACTCCTCCAAGAAATATATGGAACTGTACGAAGGCTTGGTGAGCGGGCGTTTCGACCATGACTCCGCATCGAATCAGGAGAAGGCATCTTCTGACGACGACGCGGAGGCGAACCCAGTGGTCGTCCCGTATCCGTATGAGAAGGAAGAACCCGAAGCGCCCGTGAAGCCCAAGCGCGTCCGCCGCACGAAGGAGCAGATTGCGGCCGACAAGGCGGCGAAGGAAGCGGAGAAGGCAGCCAAGGAAGCCGCGAAAGCCGCCGAAGCGCCTGCAAAGCCTGCCCGCAAGCGCCGCACAAAGGCGGAGATTGAAGCGGAGAAGGCGGCGAAAGCTGCTGCGGCGGAAGTGACCGCGGAAGCGCCCGCGAAGCCCGCCCGCAAGCGCCGCACAAAGGCGGAAATCGAGGCGGACAAGGCGGCGAAGGAAGCGGCAAAGGCAGACAAACCCGCCCGCAAGCCGCGCGCGAAGAAAGCGGAAACGCAGGAATAATCCGCATCATCCGACAGGCGTTCTGACCTGAACCCAACAGGTCGGAGCGCCTGCCTTTTTGTGCGTGACGGAAATTTCCAGCGCGATTTGTTACAATCTGCATGACAAGCCGGGCGCTTTCTGCTACAATGGAGGAGAAGAACCACCACAAGGAGGATTTTCCCGTGCAATTCCGATTTCGACGGGCGCTGTGCCTGCTTCTGATGCTTTTCCTGATTTTGTCGGCTGTACCCGGAACGTCCGGCTTACCCGCTGCGCGCGCCGAGGACACGGCGGATGTTGCCGTGTACTCCGCGCCGCTGGAGCGGAGCGCTGCCACACGCAACGGCATGGTGCGTGTGCGCCTGCTGTCCATTGGCAGCAATCCCGCGTCGCTCACGGTGACGGCGGTCGGCGCAATGGCGGTCAGCGGCGGGCAGACGATGGCGCTGGCGAATGGCGAGCAAATCAGCATCAGCCACAGCAGCGCGACGGGCGAAATCCGCCTGACGCGGGGCAACGAGACGGTCAGCATGGGGCGGGAGATGGCGCTCAGGCGGCGGCAGACGGACGGCGGATTCCGCATTGCACAGGCAAGAAGACCGCAGAATGTCTATCCCGGTGACCTGCACCTTGTGTCGAAGCTGGAAAGCGGGACGTATCGGCTCTATGTCGTGGCGAACGTGTACATCGAATCGTACCTCTATGGCGTCGTGCCGTATGAAATGGGGGCCTCCTCGGCATTGGAAGCCCTGAAAGCACAGGCGGTTGCGGCGCGGACGTACACCCTGCGCGCCATGAATGCGAACGCATCGAAGGTCTACGACGTTGTGGACACGACCGCTGACCAGGTGTACAACGGCAGTCCGACGGAGCGCGACCGGGCGGCGGAGGCGGTGGACGCAACGCGCGGCATCGTCGCCATGAACGACGGCAAGCTGACCGGGACGTACTACACCGCGTCCAACGGCGGGCAGACCGAATCCGCCCGCAACGCGTGGGGCTCATCCGGCGTGAATTACCTGACGGTTAAGGACGACCCGTTCGACCGCATGAACCCGTACAGCAGCACGCGCAAGATGACGATTTACGCTGCATTTTCCCACGCAAGCCAGAATCAAAGCCTGACGCGCCTGTTGCAGGCGAAAGCGCCGAATGCGACGATTCTGCGCATCGAGGCCGTTACGCCGCACACACCGAAGTATGCCGCACCCAGCCGCTTATATACGAAGCTGGATTTTGACGTGACGGCGCTTGTGGATGGCGAAACGCGCCGACTGACGCTGACGTTCGACATTTTCAGCGAGCTGGAAAGCGCACTCAATCTGTCCATTAACACGACGAAAAACGAACTCTGGTCGGTCAAGGCAGATGGGGAGACGTTTGTGCTGACCGTCAGGCGCTACGGACACGGCATCGGCATGAGCCAGCGCGGGGCGCAGCAGATGGCGAACCTGGGCTATACCTACGACCAGATTCTCGGCTTCTACTACGAGAACTGCGTGCGAATGCAGTACACCTTCACGCACACGATTCTGCCGCCCGTGGGCGACGCGCCCGTGACGGCGACTGAAGCCCCCGCGACGATTTCGCCCGCCGCGCCTAATCAGGCCATGGTGACGCTGGTGAATGTGGAGGATGTCCTGAACGTGCGCCTGACCGCCTCGGACAACGGCGCGTTGCTGACGACGCTGCCCGCCGGAACAGCCGTGACCGTGCTGGCAAAGGGCGATAATTGGACGCTCATCCGCTTCGGACGGATTGTCGGCTACGTCCGCACGGAAAACCTGACGTTCACCGGCACGCCGCCGACGCAGAGCGACGAAAACCCGACACCCATCACCCGCTGGGCGACCGTGACAGGCACGAATTCGCTGAATCTGCGTGCGTCCGGCAGCTACGACGCGGCAGTGCAGTCCACCATCCCCGGCGGCGCGGTGCTGTGCGTGTTCGCGGTGGAGAACGGCTGGGCGAGCATACAGTATGGCGCGAAAACAGGCTACTGCGCGGCGGGGTATCTCACGTTCAGCGATACTTATCCGGGAAAAACGAGCCAGACCGGGCGTTCTGCGATGGTCAGGACGGCGACAGCGCTTCGGGCAACCCCGTCTACTGCTGCGGTGGTGCTGATGACCCTGCCGCAGGGTGTTCAAATTGCCGTGCAGAGCAGCGACGGCAGCTGGTGCCGCGTGACGGCGGGTGGCATTGACGGCTATGTGCTGGCAAGCAGCCTTGATTTCAGCGCCGTCGGCATCGAATTGACGCCTGTGCCGACGACAAGCGGCGAACAGACCGCGATTGTCAATTCCACCGCCTCGACGCTCAACCTCCGGCAGGGTGCGGGCACAGAATACCCCGTGCTGGCGGAAATCCCGAAGGGAACGAGCATCATCGTCACGGCATACGGCGAAACGTGGTGTGCCGTTCGCTGGGGCAGCCTGACCGGGTACGTCATGACGCAGTACCTGCGCTTTGATGTGCCGACGGCGACGCCCACACCGGGCGGGACGCCCACACCGGGCGCAACGCCTGAACCGACGGCATCCCCCGAACCAAGCGAAGCGCCAACGCCTGTCCCAGCTGCGTCCGAACCGCCCGCGAAGGTGGAGGATGACGTGTCAGCTGGCAGCTACGTTGCGTGGGTGAGCGCGGACAATGCGCCGCTTCGTCAGGCGATGGCTGCGGATGCGGCAGTCCTGGCGACAATCCCGCGCGGAACGCAGGTGACGGTGCTTGCGCAGGACGGCGGCTGGTGCTATGCCGCGGTCGGGCAGATGACGGGCTATTTCACGGCGGATGCGCTCTCCTGCGAGCAGCCGGACGCGCCGCTGGGGCAGAAATACGTCAGCACAAAGTCGGATTCGCTGGCGATGCGGCAGTCGCCCAATGCGGGCGCATCGATTGTGCAGTGGCTTCCGCGCGGCGCACTGGTGACATTCATTTCGCAGGAAAACGGCTGGAGTTACATCCGCTACGGCGGCAAAGAGGGCTACTGCGCGTCGCAGTATTTGAGCGACAGCGCGCCCGGTGCGGTCGTCATCAGCGATACGCCGATTCTGGACGTGACGCTGGAAAAAGTGACTGGGTGGACAGCGAGCATCCGCCAAGCAGAAACGCTCTACCAGTGGTGCAGCGCCGATGCGCCCGAAACGGCGAAAGTCGAAGCGGATTTGGTGCTGACCGTGCTGGAAAAGGGCGAAATCTGGTGTCGTGTGCGGACAGAAGAAGGGGAGGAAGGCTATTGTCTGACAAGCCGATTGACGCTGATTGCGCCGGAAAACTGACCATCCTGCCCGGCGAACGGGTGGACGAATTGCAGCAGGCGGGGCTGCGCATCCTGCAAAAGGAGCAGGGTTTCCGCTTCGGCATGGATGCCGTACTGCTGTCGAGCTTCGTGCGGGCGGAAAGCCGCGACCGCTGTGCTGATTTCGGCACGGGGACGGGTATCCTGCCGCTGCTGCTGGCAGGCATGGGGCGCGCGAAAAGCGTCGTTGCGTTTGAAATTCAGCCGGATATGGCGGATATGGCGCGGCGGAGCGTGCTGCTCAACGGGCTGGAACATATCATCCGCATCCACGCTCTGCCGGTGGAGAGTGCCGACGAGGTGCTTGCGCCCGGAAGCATCGACGTAATTGTGTGCAATCCGCCGTATGGGCATCATGGCACGACACTGCCGAATCCGGCGCAGACGCTGTCTTTGGCGCGCCATCAGCAGAAAAGTGGGCTGACGGCGTGGTTCAAGATGGCGTATCATCTGCTGCGCGGCAAGGGGCGGATGGCGGTCATCTATCCGGCGGCGCGGATGCTGGAAGTGATGAAGGACATGGAGAAAGCCGGACTTGCGCCGAAGCGGTTTCAGCTGATTTACCCCTCGGCGCAAAAGGCGGCGAATCTGGTGATGATTGAGGCGCTCAAGGATGCGCGCCCGATGCTGCACCCCGAACCGCCGCTGATGATTTACGAGCCGGACGGCACACTGACTGCGCCGCTGCGGAAGATTTACGCCATGGAGCGTGCATCAGGGGTTCATGCGGGCGACGGCGAAATTCAGCACGCCCGCGAACGTCACCCACAGCAGGTATGGCACGAGCAGCCATCCGGCGAGGGGGTTCTGCTGCCCGAAATGCACCGCCATGATGAAAATCAGGCAGAGCAGCAGAATCAGCCAAAAGAAGGAAAGCCCAAGCGCTTTCAGGATAAAGAACAGCACGGGCCACATCAGGTTGACGGCTAACTGGGCGATATACAGCCCCAGCAGCAGGAAACGGTCGCGCCCCTGTGCGCGCAGGACGAGCCACATGCAGTACGCCATCAACGCATAGAGGATGCTCCAAACGATGGGGAAGAGCCAGCCCGGCGGCGCAAAGCCGGGTTTGTTCAGAGCGTGGAAGAAGTCCATGCCGTCGCGGGTGATGTAGCCGACGAGCGCCCCTGCGCCAAGCGTGGCGGCTTCCAGCGCGACGAGTGAGCGCCAAGTGGCCTTTTTGCCTTGCTGCGTCAAAGTTATCGCCTCCTATGACACGGATAGCCTATGTCATCAGGCAGCGCGGCATACAGGAAAGAAGCGGAGGAAACACAGATTATGGGAAGCGTTTTGGTCATCGGCGGCGGCGCAGCGGGATTGGCGGCGGCGATTGCAGCGGCGGAATGCGGCGATACGGTCACGGTGACGGAAAAAATGGATCGCGTTGGCAAAAAAATCCTCGCGACGGGCAACGGCCGCTGCAACCTGATGAACACGGGTACGCCGCGCTATCCGGGAAATGCGGCGTTCGCGGCGGATGTGCTGTCTCACTGCGGCGCAGAGGCACAGAAAGCCTTCTGGGAGCATCTTGGACTGCGGCTTCGGCAGGAAGAGGCAGGGCGCGTGTACCCCGTCAGTTCGCAGGCTTCAAGTGTGCTGGATGCGCTCCGCCTGCAATTGACCGCCCTGCATGTGCGGGTGGTGACGGGCGTATCCATCACGGCACTGCAACGTGAAAATGATGGCTGGACGGCGCTCTCGGCGGACGGGCAGCAATTTCGGGCGAACCGCGTTATCATCAGCGGCGGCGGATGCGCCCAGCCCAAGCTCGGCAGCGACGGCAGTGCCCTGCGTCTGCTGACGAATCTCGGCTGCCCCGCGGCGACTTTCGCGCCCGCGCTGACGCAAATCATCACAGATAGCACGTCAATCAAGGGGCTGAGCGGCATCCGCGTCAAGGCACAGGTGGCGGTTATCGACCGGAAAAGCGTCCTGCACGAGGAGGACGGCGAGCTGCTGTTCGCGGATTACGGCGTCAGCGGCGTGTGCGTGATGCAGTGCGCACGGTATGCAAAGGACGGGCGGGTGCTTCGCGTGTCGCTGGTGAAGGGCATGGGCTTTGCGGATGCGGGCGATTTCCGCCGCGAACTGCACCGCCGCCGGAGAGACTGGGCGCAGCGCCCGATGACGGAGATGCTGACCGGGCTGTGCGTGCCGCGACTGTCGGCGGCGCTGATGCGGCAGGCAGATTGGGGAGTGCGCGAAAGCAGCCTATGCGGGCAGATGACAGCGGACATGGCGGAGCGCTTGACGAAAACGGCGGATGCGTGGCTGCTGCCGATTCGCGGCGTGAAGGGCTTCGAGAGTGCACAGGTGGCGTCGGGCGGGGCGTCGGTCGCGGATTTTGACCCGGCGACATTACAAAATCGCCGCCTGCCGGGACTGTACGCGGCGGGCGAGGTGCTGGATGTGGACGGCGACTGCGGCGGCTTCAACCTGATGTTCGCCTTTGGAAGCGGCATTCTGGCGGGTCTGGACGGGCGAAATGCCCCGTGGACACATGAAAATGCGCAGAAAAGCTGATTTTTCTCGAAAAAAAGTGATTTTCCCTCTTGACAAATCGCTGAATCGCGCTATAATATTATCTGCTGATGCAAACGCCGCTCATAAGGTAGACGGATGCTTCGCAGATGTGCACCATTAGCTCAGTTGGTAGAGCACCTGACTCTTAATCAGGGTGTCTAGGGTTCGAGTCCCTAATGGTGTACGCTTATGACCCTGCTTGCAGGGTCTATGCACCATTAGCTCAGTTGGTAGAGCACCTGACTCTTAATCAGGGTGTCTAGGGTTCGAGTCCCTAATGGTGTACCACATGCCGAATCGCAATCGCGGTTCGGTATTTTTGTCGTCCAGAGGGCTTCCGAACCCCGAAATTTTCCGTGAATTTTCTTTTCAAAGGCGTGGAAAGCCCTTGTCGGAAGGGGCGGAAATATGGTATAATATCTTGGTTGCGTCTGCAAACAGGCGCATCATTCGGTATGCCTGTTTTTGCAGACATACATAGGGAGGAAATGCCTTTGACCCTGCGCGAAGAAGCGCCGATGACCAAAGATGATGCACGCCGCCTGAATCCACTCCAGCTGGCGTATATCGGGGATACGGTCTATGATTTGCTGACCCGGTCGCGCCTGCTGTACCGGGGGTATAATCTGCATCACTGCCATCAGGCGGCGGTCACGGTCGTCAATGCACACGCACAGGCGGAGGCTTTGACACGCATCGAGGGAGCGCTGACCGAGGAAGAAAACGCCATTGTCCGCCGTGGGCGCAATACCCACGCGCACCACGCTGCGCCTCGAAATCAGACCGCCATGGACTATCAGGCAGCAACGGCGCTGGAAGCCCTCGTCGGGTATTTGTACCTGACTGGGCAGGAGGCACGGTTGCTTGAACTGTTCCGAAAAAGTCAGGAGGTTGCATCATGCCCCGCTCAACCATGAAAGTTGCCCTGATTCGCCATACGCTTTCGCCGGAGGAGGTCGTGGCGCTCGGCGCTCGGCTGTGCTATTCCCGCGCGACAGTGGACAGCTTGCAGCAGCGCGTCAGCCGTGACGACCAGAGCGAGTTCGTCAGCCGGATTTTGTCGATGGGGCATGAATCCGTGCTGGAACATGCCAGCTTCACCTTTGCGATGGAGGGCGTTTCGCGCGTCCTGCTGGCGCAGATTACCCGCCACCGGCTTGCCAGCTTCTCGGTGCAGAGCCAGCGCTACGTCAGCTACGAGAAGGGCTTCGGCTACATCGTTCCGCCGAAAATCGAGGCGCTGGGTGAAGATGCTGTCGCGGAGTTTGAGCGGCAGATGGACACCATGCACCAGTGGTATACTGGGTGGCAGGAGAAGCTCGGCGCGGGTGAGGGCGGCAATGAGGATGCCCGGTTCGTGCTGCCCGGCGCTTGCGAAACGCGCATGATGGTGACGATGAACGTGCGCGAGCTGCGGCACTTCTTCAGCCTGCGCATGTGCAGCCGCGCGCAGTGGGAAATCCGTGCGCTGGCGACGGAAATGCACCGCCTGTGCATGGAAATTGCCCCGGCGCTGTTTGCGGACGCGGGGCCCGGATGTCTGCGCGGCGCGTGTCCGGAAGGGGAAAAATCTTGCGGCAAGGCAGGGGAGATTCGCCGGACAAGGCGCGAATGGCTCGATTCGCTGGCAGACGAACAGAAAAAGCAGAATCAATCAACCGACAATGAATAAGAATAGAGGAATTTGAAATATGGCATACTATGACAATGCACCGTCCCACAAGCCGCAGGGCAAAAAGTCCTTTGGGCGCGAAAAGTGGGTGGAAGAAGGCTCGGAGTACCGCGGGGCGCGCCACGGCGGCCGTCCCAGCGGCAAGCGCGACGACAACCGTGCGTATGGCGAAAAGAAGTCGTTCGGCGACCGCAAGCCTTACGGCGAGAAGAAGTCGTTTGGCGACCGCGAGCCCTACGAGCGCCGCGACCGCTATGATCGCCGCCCGGAAATGGCCGACGAGCGTCCGGCACCGTCCTACCGCGATTCGGAGTACCGCCCGGTGGCTGTTGCGCCCGTGATGGCGCAGCCCGTGGCGGAAGAAGCAGTGCAGGAGAACCTGCTGGCAGGGCGCAACCCGATTCGTGAGGCGCTCAAGGCGGGTCGTGATATCGAAAAGCTGCTGGTGCAGAAGGGCGAGCTGACCGGCTCTGCGCGCGAAATCGTGCAGATGGCGAAGGAAGCGCACATCCCGGTGCAGGAAGTGGAACATCAGCGCCTGAACGAGCTGGCGAAGAACCATCAGGGCATGGTGGCGTTCGCGTCGGCGTACCAGTACAGCACGGTCGAGGCGATGCTGGCGGAAGCGGAGGAAAAGGGCGAAGAACCGTTCCTGATTCTGCTGGATGGCATCACCGACCCGCACAATCTGGGCGCGATTATCCGCAGCGCCGAGTGCGTGGGCGCGCACGGTGTGATTGTGCCGGAACGCCGCGCAGTCGGGCTGACCCCGGCAGCAGTCAAGGCATCCGCGGGCGCGATTGAGCACATCAAGGTTGCGCGCGTTGTGAACATGACCCGTGTGATTGAAATGCTCAAGGCGCGCAACATCTGGACATACGCACTGACGATGGACGGCACGGACTACGAGAAGGTCAACTTCAAGGGCGGCGTGGCGCTGGTTGTCGGCAGCGAGGGCGAAGGCATCAGCCATCTCGTGCTGGAAAACTGCGACCAGAAGGTGTCCCTGCCGATGGCGGGGCATCTGGACAGCCTGAATGCGTCCGTTGCGGCGGGCGTGGTGATGTACCGCGTGCTGTCCAGCCGCCGGGCATGAAACCGCTGCTGATTGTCGATGGCTACAACGTCATTGGCGCGTGGAGCGAGGCGGAGAAAAAGGGCTGGTCGCTGGACGAATCGCGCGACCGGTTGATGCGCCAATTGGAGGACTACGCCGGATTTTCGGGCGAGGAAATCCTGCTGGTGTTCGATGGTTACCAGTCTGAGCGCACGACGACGACCGAGGAGAAGCACGGCGATTTGACGCTGATTTTCACCCGCCACGGCGAAACGGCGGACAGCTACATCGAGCGCGCCGCGGCGCAGACCCCGCGCTATCGGGAACTGCGCGTCGCTACGTCGGACGGGCTGGAGCAATCGCAGGTGCTGTCCAGCGGCGCGATCCGCATGACCAGCCGGGAACTGCTGCGCGAACTTCGCGAAATGCGCAAAAGCGGCATGTCGGCGCACCAGAATCAGCCCAACATGAACCGAAACACGATTTTTTCCCGAATGCCGGAGGACATCCGCGCACGGCTGGAAAAGCTGCGGCGCGGAGAGTGAAGCGGGAGACGCGCCCTGCGCCGCCCGAAAAGCAGGTGAACAGTTTGTCAGACGATCGAATGAATGCAATGAATCAGGACAATGACCCGATGGAGCAGGAAGAGCCGATGCTGCCGGAAGACGATGCATTTTTGCTGGATTTTCCGTTGAGACAGGCTGTGCCCGGCGAACCGGAACAGCCTGCTTCCGTGCCGCTGCTGAGCAGCAGTGCCGCCCATTCGGTCTATGAGGGCATGACGGACGAGGACGTGGTGGCGCTGTGCCGCACGGGGGACTCGGTGGCGGTGGAATATCTGCTGAACAGGTACAAGAACTTCGTCCGTTCCAAGGCGCGCAGCTACTTTCTCATCGGCGCGGATCACGAGGACATCGTGCAGGAAGGCATGATTGGACTCTACAAAGCGATTCGCGACTTCCGGCCGGAGAAACTTGCGTCCTTCCGTGCCTTTGCCGAACTGTGCATCACGCGCCAAATTATCACTGCCATCAAAACCGCGACGCGACAGAAGCATATCCCGCTGAACAGCTATGTGTCGCTCAACAAACCGCTGTACGACGAGGAAAGCGACCGCACGCTGCTGGACGTCTGCGCTGAAGGGCATTCGTCGAACCCGGAAGAGCTGATAATCAGTCAGGAGGATTTGCGCGGTATCCATCAGCGTATTGACGAGGTGCTGTCAGATTTAGAACAGGAAGTGCTGGCGGCGTATCTGGACGGGAAAAGCTATCAGGAAATCGCGGACAACCTGGGTCGCCACGTCAAGAGCATCGACAACGCCCTCCAGCGCGTCAAGCGCAAGCTCGAACGTTATCTGGAGGACATGGAAGCGCAGAACAACGACTAATACTATTTCCTGCATTCGCCTGTGCCATCTGCTCGCGCCTTGGCGCATTCTCATTTGGAAATAGTATGAATCCACATAAAAATATGCAGAAAAGCAGGAGAGAAACAATTTTCCTCTTGCTTTTTTGCGCTTTTTGCGCTATGATAGATGCCAAGAACAGACGAAGGGAGCAGAAACGCCATGCTGAACCGTTTCGCGGTTGGTTATTATTACGCGCTGCATCAAGAAAGCAGGGCGTGATTTGGCGTATTCTCCCGGAGATGAGAAAAGCGCCCTGCTGGCCAGAACATTGGCGGCGGGGCGCTTTCGCTGTTTTATACTAATTCTCATCTAAAGCATGTCATTCGCACAGCATCTTTTCCGCCCCGGCTTTGCTTCGTTCCGCTCGCGCGTACATCCAGTACGCCTCACTTCACTCAGCTTTGCCGGAACGAAAAATCTGCTATGCTCGATGCCATGTTTTAGAATCGAATTAGTTTCAAATTGTAGTGGACAATGATGTCCGGAAGTATGGAGGAAATACCATGATTGTCATCTTGAAGCACGAAGCACGGCAGGAACAGATTGACCGACTGAAACAATTTCTCCTTGGCATGGGGCTGCGCATCGACGAATCGAAAGGCGAAAACAGCACCATTCTGGGGCTGGTGGGCGACACGACGCGCGTGGATGCCGACCTCATTTCCTCGCTGGATGCAGTGGAGGCTGTCCGCCGCGTTCAGGAACCCTACAAGAAAGCAAACCGCAAGTTCCATCCGCAGGATACGATGGTGGATTGCGGCGGCGTGACCATCGGGCACGGCTTGTTCCAGATTATCGCCGGCCCTTGCTCCGTGGAGAGCGAAGAGCAGATGGTTACGGTCGCCAAGGCGGTCAAAGCGGCGGGCGCAACGCTCCTGCGCGGCGGCGCGTTTAAGCCGCGCACCAGCCCGTATGCGTTTCAGGGGCTGCATGAGGACGGCTTGAAGCTGCTGCTGAAAGCGAAGGAAGCAACGGGGCTGCCCGTTGTGACGGAAATTATGGATGCCTCACATCTGCCGCTGTTCGACGATGTGGACGTCATTCAGGTCGGCGCACGCAACATGCAGAACTTTGAGCTGCTGAAGGTGCTGGGCAAGACGCATAAGCCGATTTTGCTCAAGCGCGGGCTGGCGAACACGATTCAGGAGTGGCTGATGAGCGCTGAGTACATCATGGCAGGCGGCAACGACCAAGTCATCCTGTGCGAACGCGGCATCCGCACTTATGAGACGGCGACGCGCAACACGCTGGATTTGTCCTGCATCCCGGTGCTGCGCGAAAAGACGCATCTGCCGATTCTGGTTGACCCCAGCCACGCAACGGGCGTTGCGCGACTGGTGAAGCCGATGGCAATGGCGGCGACAGCAGCAGGTGCGGACGGCTTGATGATTGAGGTACACAATGACCCGAAACACGCGCTGTGCGACGGTGCGCAGTCGCTGACGCCGGATGAATTTGCGGACGTGGTGTGCCGCGTGAAGGGGATTCGCGCGGTGGTGGAGGAGTAAGAAATGGACGAACTGCGGCTGGCAATCCCGGACGAATCACTGCTTGACGAGATTGCCGCATATCGGCAGGCGATGCTGGACGCAGACAGCAGCATGGACGGCTGCGGGCCGCTGAAGCGCATGGAAAATCCGGCGGAGTGGCTGGCGTTCTGCCGTCAGCTCGATAATCCGGCAACAACCCCACCAAACTGGGTGCCGATGACGCAGTTCGTCTGCCTTCGCGGGGAGAAAATCGTCGGCATGATTCAGGTGCGGCGCGAGCTGAACGACTATCTGCGCAATTACGCGGGGCATATCGGCTATTCGGTGCGCCCGGATGAGCGGCAGCAGGGTATCGCGACGTGGATGCTTCACAACGTGTTGACGTACTGCCGCGAAATCGGCTTAAAGCGGGTGATGGTCGCCTGTGAACCGTGGAACGTGGGCAGCCGCAAGACAATTTTGCGTAACGGCGGCGTCTACGAGAAAACGGTGCATGAAGACGGCGAGAATATCGACTTGGAGCATTACTGGATTTCACTGACATGAACGAAGCGCGTCTGGCAGAAACGTCAGGCGCGCTTTTTCGATGCGAGCAGTTGAAGTTCATCTTGCAATGCCGCACGGAACTCCTCCGCCAATGGGCGAATGTCGCCGCTGGCATCGCAGCGCAGGACAATTCGCCGGACGCAGCGCGGGTCGTCAATGGGTAGTAGCTTGATGCCGTCGCCCGGCGCGCCCCATGTGTATTCCGGCCAGAACCCAACGCCGCAGCCGAGCGAAATCAGGTTGCGGACGGTCGACGGCCCGGTGCATTCGTAGGCATACTGCGGCATAAATCCGCTCTGCTGGCAAAGTTGGCTGCACTGCTCCCGGAAACGGCGGTTGCCCATCACGCTGATAAACTCCTGCCCGCGCAGGTCGTTCAGGCGCAGGGAGGTTTGCGCTGCGAGCGGGGAGGATTGCGGCACGGCGAGCAGAATCCGCTCATGAAACCCGTCGTCGCCGTTCATCCCGTCCGAATCCACCAGCAGGTCATACGGTGGATGCGCCGCGTCGCTGATGCGGGGGAGCAGTGTCATTGCAAAATGCACATCCGGGTGTGTCTGGCGGAAGCGAACGGCGGCGTCCGTCACCAAATCCGACGCAGCAAGCACACACATGCAGTGTTCGCGCCTGCTGATTCGCCATCTGCCGCATCATTTCCGGAATGTGCGAAAGTTGATTCAGCGGCTGCTGCAATTCGTCCGCCAGCCGTTGACCGTAGGGCGTGAGCGCAATGCCGCGCCCCTTGCGCGCAATCAGCGGCACACCCAATTCGCTCTCCAGCCGCTGCACCGATTTCGTCAGCGCGGGCTGCGCAATGTGCAGCGCTTCGGCGGCGCGCGTCATGTGCTGCATTTGCGCAACGGTCAGGAAGTACGTCAGCTGGGTCAGTTCCATCAATCATTCCTCCAAAATATGAATGCCATAGCAATTATATATTTTACATCATGGCTTGTCAAGCGTAAAATGAGCGATGGATTACGCACAGAAAGAAGGCATTCCTCATGAAGGATTTGACCGTCGGCAAGCCCGGCCGGGTGCTGCTCACTTACTCGCTGCCCCTGTTCGGCAGCATCATCTTCCAACAGCTCTACAACATCGCGGACAGCTTCGTTGCGGGGCATTTTATCAGCACCGAGGCGCTTGCCGCTGTCGGCAACAGCTCCGAAATCACGCTGATTTTCATCGCCATCGCGTTCGGCTGCAACATCGGCACATCCGTCGTGACAGCGAACCTGTTCGGGCAGAAGGAAATGAAGCAGGTGCATACCTGCGTGACGACTGCGCTCATCTTCTGCGGCATTCTCGGCGTGCTGCTGAGCGTTGTCGGAATACTGACGTCCGAATGGATGCTGACACTGCTGGACACGCCTGTGGAGACGATGAAGGACTCCGTGGCGTACATCCAAATTTACCTCATGAGTTATGTTTTCCTGATGCTCTATCAGGTCGCGACGGGCATTTTCTCCGCCTTGGGGGATTCCAAAACGCCGTTCTACTTCCTCGCCGTGTCCTCGATTACGAATATTTTTGTGGATATCCTCTTCGTCCGTGACTTCCACATGGGCGTGCCCGGCGTGGCATGGGCGACGTTCCTGTGCCAGTCCATCAGCGGCATTGTTGCCGTGATTTTCGTACTGAAGAAGGTGCATGAGGTCGTCGGCGGCGAGAAATGCCCGCTTTTCTCCGGAGTGCTGCTGAAAAAGATGTTGATTATCGCCATCCCCAGCGCGATTCAGCAGAGCTTCATCAGCGTCGGCAACATCCTTGTGCAGCGCGTCATTAACGGCTTCGGCACGGCGTGCATGGGTGGCTACACGGCGGCAATCAAGCTCAACAACATGTTCGTCACGTCAGTGACGGCGCTGGGCAACGGCATGAGCAACTACACCAGCCAGAACCTCGGCGCGGGCAAGAACGAGCGTGTGCGCCACGGCTGCCGCAGCGGCGTCACCATCGGCATGACGATGGGCGCGATTTTCGCGGTTGTGTTCTATGTCTTTGCGAAACCGCTGGTTTATGCGTTTATCAGCGACGGCAACTTGGAAGCGGTCGATGTCGGCGTGGACTTCCTGCATATTGTCACGCCGTTCTATGTGTTCCTGTCGATTAAGCTGATGGTGGACGGCGTGCAGCGCGGTGCGGCGCGGATGCTGCAATTCATGATTGCGACGCTGTCGGACTTGTTCCTGCGGGTGGTGCTGTCGTTTACGCTGTCGCCGATTTTCGGGATTCGCGGCGTGTGGTATTCGTGGCCGATCGGCTGGATTGTTGGGATTGTGCTGTCGGCGACGCTGTACTTGGTTTGGGCGCGTAAACTAACGTCAGGGGAAGAAAAAACGCCGGTAAAGGCAGAGTAAAGGAAGCGCGCTCAAGCCTGGATGCCGAAAAAGGGTCAAGGGACAATGTCCCTTGCGGGGTC
>UMDU01042716.1_pt1 | contig 21662 bp, 20 predicted proteins | sample 1964581 | NCBI WGS metagenome assembly UMDU01 (sample SAMEA4836003, study PRJEB28245) | human gut metagenome | biome: gut microbiome; material: fecal sample | place: Denmark | collected 2008
TACGGGTGGTCATTTTTTGAATGGGATTATACCAGAGAACATCCGGCGGGGGCAACGCACCGGATCGCAGGATTTTTAGAAGCACATAATGGAGTCCATCTGGACGATGGTTATTCCGAAGAGATGGAATATAAGGCGGCAGCACTGTCGGAAGATATGACAGTCTTTCCGGCTGAGGGTTCAATCGTGGAAGAAAAAGATCTGGTGGTCGTCAAGCTGTCTGAAATTACGGAACGCCCGGCAGTGGACTGGTGGTAAAACTTGTACAGACAATAAAAGTATGGTAAAATGATGAAAGATTTTGCAGACCATAGAATGGAGAAAACTATGAGAACATATTTAGTAACCGGAGGAGCCGGATTTATTGGATCTAACTATATTCATTACATGTTTCGCAAATATGATAACGAGATCAGAATTATCAATGTGGATGTGCTTACTTATGCGGGCAATCTGGAAAATTTAAAAGACATTGAAAATCGTGAAAATTATACATTTGTGCGTGCAGATATCACGGATAAAGAGGCAATTGCAAAGATTTTTGCAGAAAATGAGATCGACCGCGTGGTACATTTTGCAGCAGAGAGTCATGTAGACCGCAGTATCAAAAATCCGGAAGTATTTGTAAAAACGAACGTGCTTGGAACAGCAGTCATGTTGAACTGTGCAAAAGCGGCATGGGAGCTGCCGGATGGCAGTTTCAAAGAAGGGAAGAAATTCCTTCATGTATCAACAGATGAGGTATATGGTTCTTTAGAGGATGACGGAACATATTTTTATGAGACAACACCGTATGCACCGCACAGTCCGTATTCTGCGAGCAAAGCATCTTCGGATATGCTGGTAAAGGCTTATATTGACACTTACCATTTTCCGGCAAACATTACCAACTGTTCTAACAATTATGGACCATACCAGTTCCCGGAAAAACTGATTCCGCTTATCATCAACAATGCATTGCATGGAAAGAAACTTCCGGTATATGGAGACGGAAAAAATGTCCGCGACTGGCTGTATGTGGATGACCATGCGAAAGCAATCGATATGGTACAGGAAAACGGACGCCTCGGCGAGACTTACAACGTCGGCGGACACAATGAAAAACGGAATATTGAAATTATCAATATCATTATAGATACACTGCTTGAGATGCTTCCGGCAGATGATCCGAGACGTGCACTTGTGAGCAAGGATCTGATCACTTATGTGAAGGACCGCAAAGGTCATGACAGACGTTATGCGATCGCACCGGATAAGATCAAGGCAGAGATCGGCTGGGAGCCGGAGACAATGTTCAAAGAAGGCATCAAAAAGACGATCGCATGGTACTTTGAACATGAGGACTGGATGAAAAACGTTACCAGCGGTGATTATCAGAAATATTATGAGGATATGTATCAGAACAGGTAAGAAGATGCAGGCAGCAGTACCGTCAGATGGGGCGATACTGCTTGTTTGCGTTTTATAATGGTGGTACAAAAAATGGAGGAAAATCCTCTGCTCACCAGAGGGCAAATTTTACATGATAAAATTGCATTTTCCTGCGGAAAACATGGAGGATTGAATAATGAAGGGTATTATTTTAGCAGGTGGTTCCGGAACAAGGTTATATCCGTTAACAAAGGCGATTTCAAAACAGATCATGCCGGTGTATGATAAGCCGATGATCTATTATCCGTTATCTACACTGATGCTTGCCGGCATAAGAGAGGTTCTGATCATTTCCACACCGAGAGATCTGCCGGTGTTTGAAGAGTTGTTTGGAGACGGAAGCCAGCTTGGCATGAGTTTTTCTTATGCCGTGCAGGAACAGCCAAGGGGCCTGGCAGATGCATTTATCATCGGTGAAAAGTTTATTGGAAACGATGCGGTTGCATTGGTTCTTGGAGATAATATTTTCTACGGACAAAGTTTTTCCAATGTTCTGCGCAGTGCAGCTGAACGCACACAGAATGAAAAGGGTGCTACGATTTTTGGCTACTATGTCAGAGATCCGAGAGAATACGGCGTGGTAGAGTTTGATGAGAACGGAAAAGCTCTTTCTATCGAGGAAAAACCGGAGCATCCAAAGTCAAATTATGCTGTGCCGGGACTTTATTTTTATGACAATGATGTTGTAGAGATCGCAAAAAATGTAAAGCCGTCTGCAAGAGGTGAAATTGAGATTACTTCCGTAAATAATGCATATTTAGAGCGTGGTGATTTAAGCGTTGAGACGCTTGGCAGGGGATTCGCATGGTTAGATACCGGAAACCACGACATGCTGCTTGCCGCTGCAGATTTTGTGTCTGCGATCCAGAAACGTCAGGGACTTTATGTGTCCTGTATCGAGGAGATCGCATACAAACGTGGATTTATCGATAAAGAGCAGCTGTTAAAACTTGCAGAACCGCTCCTTAAAACAGATTATGGCAAATATCTGGTAGAGGTTGCCGAGGGACTTTAAAAAACAGATAGTGAGGATCAATAATTATGGGAAAAATAAAGGTAACACATGACTGTAATGGAATCGAGGGACTCAAAGTAATTGAGCCGGCAGTCTTCGGGGATGCCAGAGGATATTTCATGGAGACCTACAATTACAACGATTTTAAAGAGGCAGGAATCGACTGCCAGTTTGTACAGGATAACCAGTCTGCATCGAAAAAAGGTGTGTTAAGAGGATTACATTTCCAGATCAACCACCCGCAGGACAAGCTGGTGCGCGTGGTAAGCGGAGAGGTATTTGACGTTGCAGTGGATTTAAGAGAAGGTTCTGAGACATTCGGAAAATGGTTTGGCATCGTTCTGACTGCGGAAAATAAAAAGCAGTTTTTTGTACCAAAGAATTTTGCACATGGCTTTATCGTGCTGTCTGATTATGCAGAGTTCTGCTATAAGGTTACTGATTTCTACCATCCAAATGACGAGGGTGGTATTCTCTGGAATGATCCGGCAATCGGTGTTGAATGGCCAATGCCGGAAGGAATGACACAGGCGGATCTGATCCTTTCCGATAAGGATAAAGTGCACGGTGGATTCGATGCATATTGTAAGGAACGGGGAATTGTAAGATAGGAGCACTCATATGACAGAAAAGAAGAAAAATGTCTGCCTGCCAAAACGTCTGATTGCCAGCCGTAAACTCATCGGCAATCTTGCCAAAAATGATTTTAAGAAAAAATTTGCGGGTTCTTATTTTGGCGTGATATGGGCTTTCATACAGCCGGTGATCACAGTGCTTTTATACTGGTTTGTCTTTGAGTTTGGACTACATCAGAAAGTCAATGATTTAAGAACAGGGATTGAGGTGCCATTTGTACTCTGGCTGATGGGTGGCCTTGTGCCATGGTTTTATTTTCAGGAGGCTTTAAATGGAGGAACCGGTGTCCTGGATGAATACAGTTATCTCGTTAAAAAAGTTGTATTCCAGATCGATGCACTTCCGGTAGTAAAATTGATCTCTGCACTATTTACACATGCATTTTTTGTTGTGTTTATGCTGGTTGTTTTTGCAGTTATGGGATTTTATCCCGATCTTTATGTGCTTCAGATTGTTTATTATTCGTTTTGCATGGTGATCCTTACAGCAGGACTGATTTATGCGACAAGCGCCGTGACGGTATTTTTCCGTGATATGAAAGAGGTTGTCGCCATTCTTTTACAGATCGGAATGTGGGTAACACCGATCATGTGGAATTTTGAGAGCATGCAGGGCATTCCAAAATGGGCTGTAGTACTGCTTAAGCTAAATCCGATGTATTATATCGTTTCCGGATACCGGGATGCACTGATCAATAAAACGGCATTCTGGGAACATCCGGGATTGACACTGTGGTTCTGGGGAATCACGCTGTTTACACTTTGGGCGGGAACGACCGTATTTAAGCGTCTGCGTGTACATTTCGCAGATGTGCTGTAGGAGCATCGCAAGAATGAAAACTGTGGAATGAGGATAGTATGGATAATTTAGCAATCAGGGTAGAGGATGTCTGCAAAGTCTACAAACTTTATGATAAACCGTCTGACCGGTTAAAGGATGCACTTGGACTGGTCAGAAAGAACCATTTCAAAGAACATCATGCATTAAAGCATGTGTCGTTTGAAGTAAAAAAAGGTGAGACGATCGGCATCATCGGAACGAATGGTTCCGGAAAATCTACCATTTTAAAAATAATTACAGGTGTTTTAAGTCCGACAAGCGGTGAGGTGGAGATCGATGGAAGAATCTCAGCACTGTTAGAGCTTGGAGCCGGATTTAATATGGAATACACCGGAATTGAGAATGTCTATCTAAACGGTATGATGATGGGTTTTTCCCGCGAGGAGATGGATGCAAGGTTAGATGATATCTTAAAATTTGCAGATATCGGTGATTTCGTGCATCAGCCGTGTAAGACCTATTCGAGCGGTATGTTTGTCCGGCTTGCGTTTGCGGTGGCGATCAATATTGATCCGGAGATCCTGATCGTGGATGAGGCATTATCGGTCGGAGATGTATTTTTTCAGGCAAAATGTTATAAAAAGTTTGAGGATTTCAAGGCGCATGGAAAGACCATCCTGTTCGTCAGCCACGATATCAGCAGTGTGGCAAAATATTGTGACCGTGTCATCTTACTCAATAAGGGAGATAAACTGGCAGAGGGAAATGCCAAGGATATGATCAACCTTTACAAAAAGGTTCTGCTTAAGAACTCAGACAAGATCACCGGCGGTAAAATTTTAGAGAATGATGCGTCCGATGGAAAGAAGCTCTGGAAATCAAATTACCAGCTCAACCCGGATGTCAATGAATATGGAACCGGTGAGGCGGAGATCATTGACTTTGCGCTGATCGATGAATATGGCAATTATACGAACTGTATCCAGAAGGGGACTTCTTTTACCATCAAATCCAAGGTGAAATTCCTCTCTGATATACAGGATCCGATTTTTACTTATACATTTAAAACCGTACAGGGAACTGCTGTTACCGGAACAAACACGATGTTTGAAAAAGTGGGCATCGGGATGGCAAAGACAGGTGATACCTATGTTGCGACATTTCGCCAGAACATGGATATGCAGGGCGGCGAATATCTGTTATCCATCAGCTGCACCGGTTATGTCGGCGGAGAGTTCCGCGCGTACCACAGATTATATGATGTGGTCGGTGTGACGGTGGTATCCGACAAAAATACCGTCGGTTTTTATGATATGAATTCAGAAGTTACGATTGAAAAATGTGACGAATAGAAGAACGTAAAAGTGAGGAAGCAATGGGACATGTGAACGTGCCGGAGGGGCTGAAAGAGATCATACAACAGAATAATGAAAAAGCCTATCCGCAGATCATCATGGAACAGGCATCCTATCCGTACCTTTTTCATCTGTCGGATATCAGGGAGAACCTGATCGCATTTCTGCCGGTGACAAAGCAGATGCATGTTTTAGAGCGGAATGCAGGATGCGGTGCACTGACAGGAAAACTGCTTTCTATGGCGTTACATGTGACGGCAGTGGTGGAGAGTGAAGAGGAAGCTGACATTTTACGGGTGCGTTATGAAAATGCCGGCAATCTGACGGTTCTGGTTGTTCCGGCTTCGGATACAAAACCGGAAACAAATGTACTGTATCAGGATCAGGCCTATGACATGATATTGATTGCAGGCGAATTTTCAAAATTTCAAAATGAGCTTTCCTGTATGAGAGAACACTTATCTGACAACGGGAAACTCTATGTGGCGGATGCCAACCGTCTGGGACTGAAATATTTTGCGGGGTGTCAGGAGGAATACCGTGGGGGATATTTTGCCGGACTGGAAAATTATGATAAGGATCCGGAACGATTCACAGAGGATGACAGGCACGGTGAGGCGAGGGTCTATACCAGAAAAGAGTATGAACAGATCTTAAAAGAAGCAGGATTTTCGGGAATTTACAGCTATTACCCATATCCGGATCACAAGTTCCCATCCTGTATCTATTCGGATGAATATCTTCCGGGAAGGGGAGAACTTTCCGACAACCGGAGAAATTTTGACAGGGACAGATTACAGCTTTTTGATGAGAAAAAAGTTTTTGATACGGTTCTGGCAGAAGGGTTATTTGGAGAACTTGCCAATTCCTTTTTGATCGAGGCAGGAAATAGGACCGGAGAACAGCGTGTGATTTATTCAAAATATTCCAATGAGAGGGCAAGGCAGTTTGCCATCCGCACGGATATCTGCAAGAAAGCGGATGGAGAAAAAAGTGTCAGAAAATATGCACTTTATCCGGAAGGAAGAGAGCATATCTGTCATATGGAGAAGTCATACGAAAAATTGTCATCGTGCTATGCGGACAGTAATGGGAAAATCAGATTCTGCGCCTGTCATACAAAAAATGATGCAGCCGTATCCGGTTTTGATCCCGGTGTCACACTGCAGGATGTGATGGAGCGGGCGATTGAAAGAAATCAGACGGAACTGGTGAAGCGCATCCTTGATGATTATGCAAAACGTATCATGGAATATGGTGGAAAACACCTGTTTACGCCAACCGAAGATTTCCGAAAAGTGTTTGGAGAGGTTCATTTTACAAAGGAAACTGAAGCGGTGGATATATGCGATATCGATATGATATTTGCCAATATTTTGATTCCTGCAGGCAGTGAGATGAAAATAGAGGAAGCAGAATGGACAGTCATTGATTATGAGTGGACGTTTTTCTTTCCGGTACCAAAGTTATTTGTATTATACCGTGCACTTTATTTTGCATATTACCAGATCATGGGAGGAAAAGGCACTCCGCTGGATGAGCTGTTAGCAGCTTACGGAATCAGTAAGAAATTAAAAGAACAGTTTGGCAGGATGGAGGAGAATTTTCAGGCATATCTGGGAAAGGGCAGCGTTCCGGTGCGCAATATGCAGCGTGTGATGGGAACAAAGATCGTTCCCTTAGAGCAGCTGCTAAGGCAGGATGCAGGGAATGTACAGATAGAAGAAATGCAGAATGTACCTTTTAGAGTGCGGAAGATTCTGTATCACATTGACAGACAGGAATATCAGGATGGCAGTGTGGTCTGTTGTGGATGGGCACTTGCAAGGACATGGAATGGAAAGGTACTTCCAGTTGATATAAAAGCAGTGATGCCGGACGGCACTGTGGTCACAGCGGAATTGAAAAGATATCCGAGAGCGGATGTCGCCGATGCATTAAAACTGCGCCGGACGTGCGATGTGAACCTGAACCTGGGATTTGACTGTGTGTTTATTGTTCCGCGCGAAACGGAATGGAAACTGATTTTTTCGTTGGGAAAACGCAGTGCGGAATATTATTACCAGAATAAATGACAGGAAGAAACAGTGACACCTGGGCATGAAACCGGGGAAAAGGAACAGGAAAGGACTTGACATGTACCAGACAAGAGAAAAAATTCAGAGTATCATTTTACTGCTGGCGGATCTGATATGCTTTGCCGTAAGTTATTTCGGGGGCGGTTATCTGTGGCTGGTGGGTTATCGAAATGTATCCGTCGCAAATATGAAGATAGAGCTGATGGAGAGCTTTGGCATCGTAATGGTTGTTTACATGCTGGTAATGCTCTTTTCGGATATTGATAATCGTTTTATTGACCGAAGTGTATTTCAGGAGTTGTGGGCAGCAATCAAAGCGAGCGTTGTGTTAGTATGTGTGACAGCGCTGACCATTTTTTTACAGCACAATAATGCGGAGGCTTCCCGAGGTGTTTATTTTTGTATTGCGCTGGTAAATATGTGCCTGTATTTTGGCATGCATATTATCATTAAATATTATCTGCTGCATGTTTACCGTAACAAAAGAGCAAATAATCAGGTATTTCTGGTCACAACGGCAGAACGTGTGGAAGAGGTGATCGCGGATGCAGACCATTCCGGAGACTGGATCCATCGTCTTGCAAGTATTGCGATCATTGATGAAAACCAGATTGGAAAATGGTATCATGGTGTTCCTGTCGTTGCCACTTATGATAATATGTTCCAGTATGTAAAAGAACAGATTGTGGATGAAGTTTTTATCAGTGTGCCGTATGAGACAGGAGATTCGCTTGCGGAGGTGGTCAACCGTTTTGAGGATATGGGGGCAACCGTACATGTCACGATTGAGATCTTAAACAAGTTTGATGATTACCATAAAACTTTTAACATGCTGGGAAATATACCGGTCGTCACATTTTCCAATCAGTCCTATGACTGGAAAATGCTTATGATCAAGCGTGTGATGGACATCGCAGGTTCGATCGTGGGACTTGTGATCACGGCAGTTGTGACGGTCTTTTTAGCACCGCCGCTTTTGATCGAATCTCCGGGACCTCTGTTTTTCGCACAGAAGCGTGTCGGCAAGAATGGAAGATTTTTTAAGATCTATAAGTTCCGTTCGATGTATAAGGATGCAGAGGAACGCAAAAAAGAACTGGAAAGCCAGAATGAGATGAATGGTCTGATGTTTAAAATGAAAGATGACCCGCGTATTACGAAGGTTGGAAAATTTATCCGTAAGACCAGTATCGATGAGCTTCCACAGTTTTTCAACGTTTTGAAAGGTGATATGAGTCTGGTCGGTACAAGACCACCGACGGTAGATGAGTTCAAACAGTATGAATCACACCAGAAACGCCGTTTAAGTGCAAAACCGGGCATTACCGGATTATGGCAGGTAAGCGGACGGAACGAGATTACTGATTTTGAGGATGTCGTGAAACTGGATGTACAGTATATTGATAACTGGAGTCTGGGACTGGATATCAAGATCATTTTAAAGACGATAAAAGTGGTGTTTGAAAAAGGCGGAGAATAGAAAGGAGACCTGATATGAATCAGAGATATGAGAGCAGAAAAGAATACAGTTTGATGGATGTGCTGCAGTATAACTTAAGAAAATGGTGGCTTGCGGCTGTCTTTGCGGCAGTTTTTGCAGTGATCGTCGGTGGATACAAGGCAAAAACCCTGATGCCTTATATTGATGCAGAAGTCTATGATGACAGAATGCAGGTGGAGACTTCGGTGCTTTTAAAAGATTATAATTCCGGAAGTACTGTGGAGCGTGGCAATGATATTATGAAAATTGCAAAGAGCAGCAGTGTGTACGACGAATTCTGTAAAGTGACAGGAATTGATCTGACAAAACAGGCATTTACGGATATGTTTGAGTGTGAACAGACAGAGGCATCGGACATTATTACTTTTTATGTGGTGTATCCGAGAACGAGCTGGGATTATACCGTAAATGACGAAGAGGAAGCGTATGCTTTTGTGAACGGACTTCTTCAGGCATTGGATACCGTGACAAAGAAACAGGTCGGCACACAGTGTTTTACTGTATTTGATGAACCGCAGTCCCAGAGAGAAGTGACAAAGCTTGAAACTTATACCATCTCCAGTTCTGAGTTCCGCCAGGGAGTATTAAAAGCAGTGATCGCAGGTATTTTACTTGGCATTATGCTTGAGGTTGTTTTATATACATTGTGGATGATGATTTATAAAAAACCGAAGGATGCACAGGAAGTGCAGGAATGTTTAGAGACACAGATCGTTGATGTGATCACAAAAAAGAATGAAGATGAAGAAACCTATAAAAAAGCGGCTATGTTTTTGAATGGACAAAAAGCAGAAGGATGCCTTAAGATTAACTGTCTGCCGGTCGGAAGAACTGCGGATACCACAGCATTGCGTCTTGCGATGTGCTATGCAAATGAAAAGAAAAAGACTCTGCTGATCGACCTGAATGCAACTGACAGTGATGATGCATCTTTAAGTGCCTATGTTATGGGGAATACGACAGAATTAAAGTTACAGCAGATGAATGACTACTTAGACACCGTAAAGAGAAATTTGAAACAGGAACAGGGATTTGATCTTGTTGGAAATGAAAAGTTCAAAGAGCTTCTGGATCGCTTCTCAAAGCAGTATGAATACATTCTGGTCAATGGAAGGGATGTGTCGGCAATATCCGAAGGATATCAGACGGCATTGCTTTGCGACAGTAATCTTGTCATCTGCGGACGCAGAAATGTCAGAACGGAAGAACTTTATATGTTAAAGAATACGGCTGAGATCAACCATATCCATCTGGATGGAGTGCTGGTATATGATTTATAAGAATCTACTTTATACAGGAATGCTTTTCGTAGTACTTCCGGTCTGGTTTGGATTGTTGTGGGTATGGTATCTGAAAATAGAGGGAACGGTCAGAAAACTGTGCAACGCATGGGTGCTTGGACTTGCAAGCATGTTTGCATCGGGACAGATTTTGCTGGTGCCAATGATACTTGGCAAAAGGACGCTTACCGAGGCTGTCACACTTTGGAAGATATTTCTGGTGATTGTTTCCATTGTTATCATGGTAATTCTGATACGCAGATGTGGTATCTTAGTTACAGTAGAAAATAAGCTGGAAAACAAAAAAAAGAAAGCCGGAGCATGGAAAATCATTTTTGGAATTCTTGCAGCGGCGCTGATCCTTTTGCAGGCATGGATTCCGTATCATTACCAGCATATTGATGATGACGATGCAAGATATGTTTCGGAAGAAGTTTCTGCGGTTGTGCATGATACGCTTTTAGTGGATGATCCGATCACGGATGAATATATGTACTGGGATGTCGGGGAAGTAAGAAAAGATGTGACATCCCCATGGACGATGTATGTGGCAATGTGCTGTAAAATAACAGGAATTGCTCCGGCGGTGTTTTCACATACATTTTTTCCATTTTTTATGATCATCATCTGTTATGTGTTGTATGGAATGATCGGAAATGTACTGTTTCGCGGTGATGCGGAAAAAACAGCACTGTTTCTGATTGTTTTATCCGTGTTCCATATCTGGAATTTTACATCAACACATACACTGTCGGCGATGTTTTTATTGCGGATCTGGCAGGGAAAGGCAATCGTGGCGGGATTTATCCTTCCATTGTTAATGTATTTGTTTTACCAGATCTTTATGAGTGAAAAACAGAGTATGAAATGGGCGGCACCATTGTATGCCTTAAGTTTTGCGGCAGCTCTTTTATCGGGAATGGGAATTATTATGGCACCAGTTATGATGGGATTGTACGGACTTTTAGATGGTATTTACCACCGGAATCTGAAACGTATGCTCTGTATATGGATCGCAGCACTGCCGTGTGCTGTTTATATGATTTATTATACGGCGGGGATTTAAAAAGGAAAGAGAACGGATATGGCAGCAGATTTTTATTCAATACTGGACAATTTTAAAAATTTTATTGGCGGACGTACCGGACTTTTTCACTGGTGCCTGTTTTGTCTTGCAGTTGTAATGCTGTTTTTCCTGGGAAGAAAATATCAGGAAGAGAAACAGACCGTCCGGTTTCTGGTATGGCCGACAATCCTGGTACTGTTATTTTTATTTAATCCATTATTTTACCGTTATGTGGGAAGCCGTTTCTTTGCCGGTGTGTACTGGAGACTGTTCTGGATGCTTCCGGTTTCTTTCACGGCTGCGTATGTGGTGGTCTGGCTGGTGTGCCGGTGGAAAAAACAGGCAGTCCGTATCGTTGTGCTTGTGGCGGCCCTTGGTACGATCGCATTAAGCGGACAGAAAATTTACAGTAAAGCAACCTTTACGGAGGCAGAAAATGAATATAAACTGCCGCAGGCTGCGCTGGATGTTGCGGATATTTTAGCAGGCGCAGGTGTCAGCTGGAAAGTAAGATCGGTTGTACCGAATGAACTGCTCTGCTATATCAGACAGTACCGCTGTGATATCGGATTATTTTATGGAAGAAACGTGGGCGGATTTATTTCCGGGATCGGGGATGATGAAGTCGCAATGTATCAGCAGATGTGTCAGGAAAAACCGGACATGACAGTAGTGACGGATATTGCAAAGCGCAATCAGGTGGTATTTTTATGTTTTAACCACACAGAACAGGAAATACCGGATGATATGAAGCCGTATGGATATCACTATTACAGGGAAACCGGAGATTATGTCATTTATATGCTTGGAGAGGAATAGATGGAGCAGATCAGAAAATGGATACGGGAAAATGATTGGAAGAGCATGGGGATCATTGCGTATTATGGATACTTTGCGGTCAATGTGCTGGTAAAAGCATTTGGTTATGACAGTAGTGATCAGATCTACAAATTTTTTATGCTTTCCGGCGTGATCCTTTTGGGAATGAAACTTGTTACAACCAGATATACGCTGCGGGAGATCGTTGTGATCGCGCTGATGCTAGGTGCAGGTCTTTTCATATGGGTAATGACCAAAAAGGCGACGATACTGTTTTTGTTTTTAACGATCATCGGAATCAAGGATGTGTGTTTCCGGAAATTGATTGAAATCTCTGTATGGACCAGACTTTTTGTAGCATTTATTATGGTAGCCGGATCCGCTTATGGGTTGTTTGATATTGGTTATAAGACAGTGCCAAATGCACAGTATGTGGAAGTACCGGTGTACAGTCTTGGTTTTAGTGAACCGAATGCTGCATATATGACAATTTTTCTGCTTCTTATGCTTATGCTCTATTATTTCTATGAAAAATTAAATATATGGTGGTTTTTCGGAACATGCCTGACAGCGTTTATTTTTTATAAAATAACATTTTGCCGTACCGGGATTATTGTATTCTTTTTTGCGTGGGGGATCATTCTGTTTGAAAAACTGGTCAAAAATAAAAAAGTGAAGTTTATTTATGCACTGTCTATACCGGTTGGAGCAATTTTCAGTTTTGTTATGATGATTCTATTTAACAGTGACAATGACATTATGAAGACGATCGACCGCTATGTATCAGGAAGGGTATATATCCTTGGAAAATATTATCATGACCAAGGGCTTGCGCTGCTTCCGAGAAACCAGGAGTATTTTTATGCAAGTTATCATGGGCTGATCGATAACGCATATATGTATATTTTACTGTACTGCGGATGGATTTTTGCAATCGCATTTTTTGCGGCACTCTGCGTTACGTTAGTCAGACTCTATAAAGCAGGGGGATATAAAGAATTAGTCATGCTTTCCGTATTTGCATTGTATGGGATCATGGAACAGTTTGTCTTAAATGGTTTTATGAATCCGTTTATTTTGCTTGCAGGTGTATTGCTATATCCGACGATGTTAAATGAGATCTCAGATGGAGGAGACAATGGAAAAATATCGAATTCTTCAAATTCATAATTTTTATCAGATCCCGGGCGGGGAAGACGTCGTGGTGCGCAATGAGAAAAAGCTGTTAGAGGAGCATGGACATGAAGTCTTTACTTACTATCGCAGTAACAAAGAACTGAACGAGGGGAATAAATTAAAAAAACTTTTTATTCCTTTTACGGCAGTCTATTCGTTAAAAACCTGCAGGGAAGTAAAAAAGATTATCCGTGAAAATAAAATCGATATCGTGCATGTGCACAATACCCTGATGATGGTGAGTCCATCTGTATTTTATGCGGCATTTCAGTGTAAGGTGCCGGTGGTCCAGACACTTCATAATTTCCGCATGCTCTGTCCGGCCGGATCATTTTTCCGCAACAATGTGATCTGTGAGGAATGTGTGGATGGCGGATTAAAATGTGCAATCCGGCACAAATGTTACCGCGGAAGTAAAATACAGACGATGGTAAGCTCTGCAATCCTCTGGATTCACCGTTTTCTTGGAACCTACTATCGTGTGAATTTTATCTGTCTGACAGAATTTAACAAAAATAAACTGTTAAGCTCCTTAGATCCGGGCAAAAAGATCGTGGATCCGAAACGTGTTTACATCAAACCAAACTTTACCTTTGCAGATGGAATCGTCCCGGTTAAAAAACAGCCTGAGGAAGAATATTATCTGTTCGCCGGAAGAGTGGAGGCATTAAAGGGAATTGACATTGCAGTAAAAGCTTTTGAAAAATTGCCGGATAAGATTCTTTATGTTGCAGGAACAGGACCGATGATGGACGAGATGCAGGCATACGTCAGCACCCATAATATGAAAAATGTCCGCTTTTTGGGTTACCTGCAGAAAGAGGAGATGACCGAGAAATTTTATAATGCAAAGGCAGTCATCATGACTTCCCAGTGTTATGAGGCGTTTGCCATGACGATCGCGGAGGCATATTCCTATGGCGTACCGGTGATCGCAGGACGTGTCGGCAATATGGATGGTATGGTACAGGAAGGTGTGACGGGTGTAAAATTTGAGTATAACTCTATTGAGGATCTTGCCAGAAAAGTCTGTGAGTTTGAACAGATGGATCTAAACAGATTAAAGGAAAATGCGAGAGAATTTTATCAGCACCGGTTAAGACCGGAAGATAACTATCAGAAACTCATCAGTATCTACCACAGCATTTCAGAGGAAAAAGAACAATGAAAAAAAAGGCAGTATTTATCACGAATATACCATCGCCATACCGGGTGGATTTCTTTTCTTATATGCAGAAAAACTTTCCGGAATATGAGTTTCATATCATTTTTTCCGGTGCAGGCATGGAAAACCGGAAATGGAGTGTTGAGATGGAGGAGATCGAACATTATCATTTCCTGAAATCAAAGACGATCATCATCCGCAAACGGTTTGATGACCGATATGTGTTTATCCCGGTAGGTGTGGAAAAGACTTTAAATGAGATCGCGCCGGATGTGGTCTTTGCCATGGAGTACAACCCGACGATCCTTCGTGCGGTACATTGGTGCCGGAAAAAGAAGATCCCGTTTATCAGCTGGACGGACGGCACTTTAAATTCCGAGAAAAATATCGGAAAAGTACAGCGCTTATCGAGAAGCTATATTATAAAAAGAGCGGCGGCATTTATCGCGAGCAGCACTGCATCGCGTGAGGCACAGATCGCTTACGGTGCTGATGAAAAGAAATGCTTTATCTCATATCTTACCGTGGATATTCAGAAATATCTGTATGAGAAACCACAGAAAACAACCCCAAATGAGGGATTGCAGCTTCTGTATGTGGGAAGCCTGATCCAGCGGAAAGGACTTGATCTGTTACTGCCGGCACTTGCAAAAACACCGCAGGATATAAGACTCTGGATCGTTGGAGAGGGGCAGGAAAAAGATCTGCTGCAAAAACAGTGCACAGAACTTAAAATTTCTGACCGCGTGGAATTTTTAGGATACCAGGAAGGCGAGCCACTGCAGAAATTATACCGCACAGCGGATGCTTTTGTGCTTCCGACCAGGGAGGACTGCTTTGGACTTGTTCTTTTAGAGGCAATGTGTGCATCTCTTCCAATCATTTCATCAAAATATGCAGATGGTGCAAGAGATCTCGTCTCAGATGGTGAAAACGGCTATATCATTGACCCGGAAGATGTGGATGGTTTTGCGGAGGCAATCGAAAAGGCTGCAGCCGGGGATATGACATCTGTCATGGGGAAAAAGAGTTACGAAAAGGCACATGAATTTTCTTTTGAACAGGTTTCAAAAGGTTGTATTGCGGCACTTTCGTATGTATTATCACAGAAATAAAGGATTAGTGCGAAAAATAAGCTCGATAGCTTATTTTTTGCACGGCTATTTGTTTCTAAATAAAAACAAATAGCTTTGATGGCAGACGAGAATTTGCGATTCTTGTCGCTTCTTCGCAGCAAGTTGCTCAAAAATGAGGATGAATATGAAAAAAAAGATTTTATTTAACGGACTTGGAAACAGAGGATGGATCGGCGGACTTTATTATATTAAGAACATTATGTTCAGCTGCCTGCAGAACGAAAATATCATGGAACGTTTTTCGCTGGTGCTTTTGATCGATCCGGAACATGCCGATATTTTTGACTGTTTTAAAGAAAATGTAAATGTAGATATTCGTGTCTATGATGGAAATAATAAAATAAAACTGGCACTTTATGAGATGCGTCTGATCTGGTTTGGCGGGGTAAAATACTGCTATGCCTTAGAACTCAATAAGATCGGAAAACTCTTTAAAAAGAAGGGGATTTTCTGGATCCCGGATTTCCAGCACAGAACCCTGCCGGAATTTTTCGGTGCAGAGGAACTGGCTCACAAAGAGAAAAATGATCTTGCCATGACAGGAAGCGATAATCCAATGGTTTTAAGCAGTTTTGATGCGGCGAGAGATTTAGAGCGTTTCTATCCGGGACACCGATGCGTGGTCGAGGTGGTTCATTTTGTATCTTACATCGAACCGGAAGTGTGCGCCATCACACCGGAATTAGAGCAGAGCGTCCGTGACAAATTTGACTTAAAGAGAAACTATATCTATATTCCAAACCAGTTCTGGCAGCATAAAAATCATATCGTTATGGTAGAAGCAATCGAATGTCTCCTGAAAGAGGGCAGATTATGTGACTATGATTTTGTATTTACCGGCAATCTGAAAGATTACCGTAACCCGGAATATATCGATAAATTAAGAAAAATTATGGAATCAGACACGGTTTGTGCTAATATAAAACTGTTGGGATTTGTAGAGCGTACCGAACAGCTTGCAATCATGAAAAACGCACAGTTTATCGTACAGCCGTCACTCTGTGAGGGCTGGGGAACCGTATTAGAGGATGCGAAAGTACTTGATAAAGTTGTACTTTTGTCAAACATCCCGGTACATCAGGAACAGCAGAACAAAAAATGTGTTCTCTTTGATCCACACGACCCGAAACAGCTTGCCGAAACGATCGCCCGCACCGCAGAACGTGCATCCCTGCCGGAACATGAAGCCGAATATGCCGGAGACATGGAGCAGGGCATCGCAAATATGTACCGCGAGGCGAGAGAGTACTCGAGGGCACTTGAAAGGGTATTTTTATAGGAGGTTCGCCCATGAAAAAAATGATCATTACCGGCGTAAACGGTTTTATCGGAAGATGCGCCATGGAATATTTCAGCAAAGATTACGAGATCACCGGCATCGACTTAGCCGACCGTTACTGTGAGGACGGGGCAGAAATCCACTACTATCAGTGCAACATGTCCAAAGACTCACAGGAACTTGCCAACATATTTACCGGAGTGCAGCCGGATGTGATCTTACACTGTGCCGGCAGTGCCAATGTCGGAGCATCCATTGTAAATCCGATGGCAGACTTAGACGGCAATCTGCACAGTTTATACCAGCTGCTTCTGGCATTGAAATCATTTGAAAAAAGACCGAAAATCATTTTCTTATCAAGTGCAGGTGTCTATGGCAATCCAAAGCAGCTTCCGATCACGGAAAAAGATGCATTGGCACCGATCTCCCCATATGGCGTGCACAAGCAGATGGGCGAGGAACTCTGCAGCTATTATAACAGGGTACATGGATACCATATCCGCTGTGTGCGTATCTTTTCTGCATATGGAAGCGGACTGCGCAAACAGCTTTTGTGGGATATTTATCAGAAATACTTAAATACCGGACGGATCGATCTGTTCGGAACCGGAAATGAGACGCGTGATTTTATCCATATTTCCGATATTCTGCGTGCCTTAGAGTTGATCTTAGGATATCAGGGACCGGAGGAGATCTTTAACGTTGCAAACGGCGAGGAAGTGTCTATCCGGGAACTTGCTGAGATTTATGCCGCACAGCTTGGAGAAAAAACGGATATCGTGCGGTTTAACGGGGAGACGAAAGTCGGCGATCCACAGAACTGGCGTGCGGATATCTCTCTTTTGAAAAAGATCGGATATGAGAAAAAAATGGATCTTACCGAAGGAATCCGCGAATATGTAGGCTGGGTAAAACAGCAGGCATAGAAAGGGCGAAAAAGAATGGAAGAGACGAGAAGTCTGGCTCCGGTAATTTTGTTTACCTACAACCGGCCGGAACATACAAAGCGCACCATCGAGGCACTTGCAGCAAACGAACTTGCAGCAGAAACAGATCTGTATGTATTTTCCGATGCGGCAAAAAAAGATGCAGATAAAGGAAAAGTGCAGGAAATCCGTGATTATGTAAAGTCCGTGCAGGGATTCCGTCAGGTGGAACTGACCGCAAGGGAACAGAACTATGGTCTTGCAAAAAATGTGATCGAGGGTGTGACCGCGATCGTAAATAAATATGGAAAAGTGATCGTTTTAGAGGATGACCTTGTCACAAACCGCTATTTTCTTTTGTTTATGAATGACGGATTAGACCGTTACCAGAACGAACAGAAAGTGACCGGAATCACAGGGTTCTCCCATTTCGGGGATACTTTTTCCTACCCGTGTGAGTCCTATTTTAACACGCTCTCAGGCACAAGCTGGTCGTGGGCGACCTGGAGCGACCGCTGGAAGTATTTCGATGCGGACTGCGACGACTGGACGGATATGGTTTCCGATAAAAAACTGCGCAAAGCATTTAATTATGACAATACCTATGATTTTTACAAGATCATGAAAATGCAGAAAACCGATGAAAAGACCAACTCCTGGGCGATCCGCTGGTACTGGACGAATTTCCGGAAACAGGGACTGATCTTATCCCCGACAAAGTCTTTAGTCAGCAATGAAGGCTGGGATGGCACCGGGATCCACTGCGGCAATGAAAAGGGACCGGTATTCGACCATAAACTGATGACAGATCACAGGATCACAGAGTTCCCACAGGAGATCTGTGAAAAACCGGAGCTCCATAAGGCGATGAAAAAAGCACTGATCCATGAGTCACAGCCGAATCTGATCAAACGGATCTACCATGTGGTATTCCGGAAAAACTATATCGGACAGGCATAGAACATTTGAATGGCAGGCAAAACAGGCTGCCTGGAAATGAGGATGAAATAAATTATGAAGATACTTGCAATTTTTACCTGTTTTAACAGAAAAGAACTGACAAAGCTGGGCATGGCAACACTCTCAGAAAATAGAGACGTCACGTTTGACTATGTGATCTTAGACGACAATAGTTCTGACGGAACGCGTGAGATGTTAAAGCAGATGCGCGATGACGGCACATATCAGATCGACCTGATCGAGGGAGACGGAAGCAATTTCTGGAATGGCGGCATGCACAAGGCGATCGAACACATCAAAAATACGCATATGGATTACGACTACTATATGCTGATGAATGATGATACAAAGTTCTTCCCGGGCATTTTTGATGAGATGGCACCACATCTGAAAAAGGATGAGGTTACAGTCGGTGCGATCTGTGGCGAAAACGGCGGTTTGAGTTACGGCGGTATCAAATACACCAAAGGGATCAAATACAAAAAATTAGGACCGGATGCGCCGGAGGTAAACTGTGATACCTTCAATGCAAACTGTGCCATCATTCCGCGTGAAATCTTTGAAAAAGTCGGGATCGATCCATTTTACCAGCACAGTATCGGTGATTTTGATTACGGGTTACAGATCAGTAAACTTGGATATAAAATTCATATTTATCCAAAGTTTGTCGGCGAGTGCAATGATAATACACTGCAGAAAACCTGGCAGGATGAGACGCTGCCGCGCATGGAACGGATCCGTCTAAAGGAGAGCCGCAAGGGACTTCCATTCCGCGACTGGTTCCATTTTCTGCATAAAAACTTCGGACTTGGAACGGCCATTGTGCGTTCCATTACACCGTATATCCGTATTATACTTGGAACAAAGACGAGATACTCCGGCGCGTAGAAAGCCGGCATGACCATCGCAATATTTGAATGAGGATTTATATGGGAACGATCTGTTTTGTGATTTTAAATTATAAGACCTGGCGTGAGGCGGCCGCATGTGCGGAGTCCATTCTAAAGACGCAGCAGGGGCAGGATATCCGCATTGTTTTAGTGGACAACGGTTCCGGCAATGGCAGTGAGGAGTCGCTTCGGGAAGAATTTGCCGGGGAGAAAAGAGTGCATGTGATCGCAAGTGAGAAAAACCTTGGATTTGCACGCGGCAACAATCTTGGCATCCGGTATGCAAGGTCTCATTTTGAGCCGGATTTTATCGTGGCGGCAAACAGCGATATTATTTTTGAACAGGAAGATTACTGTGAGAAGCTGTGGGAAATCTATAAGGAAGAGCGCTTTGATATTTTAGGCGGGGATATTGTGGATGCAAGCCGCACCAGACATTTTAATCCGGTGGCGAGAAACAGGCAGTACACGTTAAATTATATGAGGAAACAGATCCTGGTTTCCTGGGCGAAATGTAAGATGTTCCAGCTGATCAAACTGTTTCATTTAAAGAAAGCCATTGCAGGCCATTATGGTGTCGTGTCGGATGAAACGGGGCGCGATGTCAAAGATGGCAGTAAGAATCTTACCACGCGTGAGGAGGACGGAAAGTCCGTATCGGCGGACAGCCGCGTGGACGAGCGGATGAAGGATGTTCTATTACATGGCTGCTGTCTTGTTTTTTCGAAAGATTTTTTCAAACAGATGGACGGATTTTATGATGGGACATTTCTCTATGCGGAGGAAGAGATCCTTTATTACCTTGCCGGAAAATACGGCATGACATTACTGTATGCACCGGAGATTGGCTGCATGCACAAGGAGGCAGTGTCCACAAATTTTGTGATGCAGGATTTTTGCGATGCGAAGATTTTTTATTTCGGGAATATCACGAAGTCCTATCGGGCATTTCTGGCACTGATGAAAAAATATGAGTAAACATGACGGATTATTTCAAAATTCAGTTTACAATGTAATTTATAAACTCCTGGATGCGCTTTTTCCGCTGGTTTCTGCAGCATACCTTGGAAGGGTACTGATGTCGGATGGAGTCGGAAAAGTTGCATATGCACAGAATATCGCGCAGTATTTTGTACTGGCAGCATCCCTTGGAATCCCCAATTACGGGATCAGGGAGATTGCAAGAAGGCGTAAGGATGAGGAGCAGACAAAGGAACTTTTTTCGTCTCTCTTTTTTATCAATCTGATCTCCACGCTGATCTGTACGGCACTGTATTATGCACTGATCCTGAATCTGCCGTATTTTTCTTCACGTAAGATGATCTCACTTGCGGCAGGACTTCTGATCATATTTAATGCGTTTAATGTAGACTGGTTTTATCAGGGGCAGGAGGCATTCAAATATATTGCAATCCGCAGTTTTGTTGTAAAAGTGATCTCACTTGCGGCAATCTTTGTGTTTATCCGGAGCAGTGAAGATTATGTGCGGTATATGCTTGTGATCGTTTTGACGACAGGGGCAAATTATATTATCAATATGCTGCAGTTAAGAAAGTTTGGTATCCGTCTGACATGCCATGGCATAAAGATCCTGCCGCATATGAAACCGATCTTTATCATGCTCGGAACGACAGTCGCGATCGAACTTTATACGATGTTAGACACCACGATGCTTGGACTTTTGTGTGATGAAAAAAACGTTGGTTATTATACAAATGCGATGAAAGTCGTGAAGATCATCATTACAGTCATTACAGCAATCGGGGGAACATTACTTCCGCATTTAAGCCAGTATCATATGGAAGGTGATGATGAATCGTGTGGACGGATCGTAAGCAGGGTATTTGAGATCATGCTGTTTTTGTTCCTGCCATGTTGTGTGGGGCTGATGCTGACAGCAGATGATCTGATGGTCGTGATGTTTGGCGAAAGTTTTGCACCGGCAGGGGAGACACTCCGGATCGCGGCACTTTTAACGCTCGCGCTTGGGTTCAGCAATTTATTTGGGACACAGGTGCTTTTAACATTTGGAGAGGAAAAAAAGCTTCTTTTCTGTACGATCGTTGGGGCAGTGTCAAATGTCTGTCTTAATTTTTCCATGATTCCGCGGTTTGCCCAGAATGGTGCGGCAGCGGCATCGGTCATCAGCGAAGCACTGGTTACTGTCTG
>UMDU01021538.1_pt1 | contig 21241 bp, 18 predicted proteins | sample 1964581 | NCBI WGS metagenome assembly UMDU01 (sample SAMEA4836003, study PRJEB28245) | human gut metagenome | biome: gut microbiome; material: fecal sample | place: Denmark | collected 2008
GAAATCTTTTTCCATTGGAATTGCATATTCAGTTCCAATAATATCCAGTTTTTCGTTTACTGTTAAATCCTGAGACAACCCATCCCTCATCCTGACATAAAATATAATGTCAAATCGTATCATTCCCTCATGAAGTTCCGGATTTTCAAAATTAAGACCAACCACACGAAATTCCTCATTTTTAACAGCAGCATTAGTAAGACCTGTTTCTATTGGAACCGTGTTAATAAATGGTTCACCTTCAATGTTAGAAACCACATCTTTCGGACTGTATTTGTAGCAACATATGGTATTAGCTCCCAGATCATTCATGAAAAATCCTACTGGGCTTTCAGCATCGGAAAAATATGCTATATGCTAAATCCGATGCTGAAAACCTAACATAATCGACAGTTCTGGCATTGGAAATTGGTCTTGCGGATAAATCGATGCTGGTGCCTTAACATAATTGGCATATCAGGCATCGGGAACTAAATTGTTTATCTGTCCCGATGCCTCGCGATCCTTTTTTACTCTAGTATCCCCCCAAGTACCTCCAAGAGCTCATCCACCACGATCGGTTTTGCCAGGTGTCCGTTCATGCCTGCTTCCAGGGAGGTCTGGCGGTCTTCGTCGAAGGCGTTGGCGGAAACGGCGATGATCGGGATCTTTGCGATGGCTTTGTTTTCCAAAGAGCGAATCTTTCTGGTGGCGGTGTAGCCGTCCATAACTGGCATCTGGATGTCTATGAGGATGACATCATAAAAGCCTTCCGGGTAATAGGTGACTTTTTCTACGGCAATGGCACCGTTTTCAGCAGTATCTACTTTGAAGCCAGCCTCTTCCAGAATGGCAGTGGCGATTTCACGGTTCATGCTGTTGTCCTCCACAAGAAGGACTCTTTTGCCGGCAAAAAGTTCCGGCGAACAGGAAATTGTCTTCTGTTCTTCTGATTTCTCTGGTGCTTCCGCGATCCTCTGACACAGCCGGACGATGATCTCAGTTCCCTTGTTTTCCTCTGATTTGATATCGATCGTTCCACCCATGGCATCTACAAATCCTTTGATGATCGTCATCCCAAGCCCGGTTCCCTGAATGCCGCTGATCGTGGAGTTTGCCTGACGCTCAAATGGCTCAAAGATCTTCTGGAGAAATTCCTCACTCATGCCGCAGCCATTGTCTTTGACATGGATCTCATAATTTCCAAAATTTTCCTTTTCACAGGGTTTCTGTATGATCCGCAGGGAAATGCTGCCACCAGTTTGGGTGTACTTCACCGCATTTCCAAGAAGATTGACCAGGATTTCCTTCACACGCAGCTTATCACAGTAAATATACATATCCTGGACCTGCCAGATATCAATGGAAAATTCCTGCTTCTTCGCCAGAGCCTGATCCCGGATGATGATATCTGTTTCCCTTACGATATCCGCGATGCTCCAGACACTTTCATCCAGCTTTGTCTGCCCGCTCTCAATCCTGCTGATCTCCAGTACTTCATTTACGATCCCCAAAAGATGATTTCCCGATATCTTTATCTTTGAGAGATAATCCTGTGTCTTTTCTGTATCACCGCCCGCCTGGATCGCCAGATTTGTAAAGCCCAGCACTGCATTCATCGGTGTCCGGATATCATGGGACATATTCTGCAGAAATACTTTTTTGGCTACGGATGCCTGCTTTGCTGCGCACAGAGCTTTCTCCAGAAGTTCCTTCTGTTTCAGCTCATGCTGGGCTGCCTTTTTCTGCTCCTGTTCCCTGTGGATAAAATAGGTAACGATCAGTATGAGCAGGACTGTCAGCAATCCGATAAAAAGCCAGACATGATCCTGGATAACATCCGTCAGTGTATAAGTCACAACCGTATCAAGATAACGATACGTGTGATTAAGCCCATAACTTTCTCCCAGAATACTGAGTCCATGGTTCAGGATCTGAAGCAGTGCCTTATTTCCGGCAGCGACTCCGAAACAGAGTTTTTCACTGTCTGACAGCGTAATGATGTTTAACTTTTTTTCTCCGTTCAGGAGCTGGCTGACACGAAGCGCACTCAAAAGTGTGCTGTCTGCCTCTCCCGAATTAACTGCATCAATACACGCCTCGATCCCATCATACATCACGATCTCAGCATCCGGATAATTCGCCAGTGTATACCAGTACTGACGGAGATTATTCTGATTTACCGCAATTCTGGAAGTAACCTCATTATCATACGGCTCGCGGTAAACGAGTGCTATCGGAAACGCAACGACAGCAGAACTCTGCACAAATTCTTCCTGCTCTGCATACCACTTTCCATCACTGACAGGCATTACAAAATCCACTTCTCCGTTTTTCAGGCAGTCCAGCATTTCCTGCTGGTCATCAAAGCATCTGTAAATGATCTCCGGATCATAATCACCGGAAAGTGCATCAAACAGATCCGGTACGATGTCCGACACAAGGCCGGTCGCAGATCCGTCCTCTGCCTTATCGCAGTATGGCAGATAGTCTGCCAGGTAGCCCACCGTTATCTGAGCATGTTCCTTCATCCACTGCTGTTCCTGCTGCGAAAGAAAAACACTGACCGTTGTTTCTGTATAATATTTGTTTCGCAGCTCATCAACTTCCACCGCATCCCGCTCATTCATAATGGACATTGCCATATTCAGTTCACTGAGCAGATCCTCCCTTTCCTTTGCAGTGCACAGATAAAAAAGCTGCTTGCCGATCTTTTAGGAGTGATACCAGAGTAAGAAGAAACCACATTATCGGCACTTACAAACCCATCGATCTGCTGTTCATTAAATACCCTGGCACATTCCGTAAAATCCGAATAATATTCAATCTCAATATCGGCACGGTGTCTGGCTTTCCATTGTTCCAGTGCTGCAGTCATACGCTGATCACCTTTGAGCGTACCGATCTTCTTGCCACTGTATGAGGCAATGTCGCCGCACTGCATGGAGCTATCATCCGTATCCTTATAAATATAAAAAGTCTCATTCAGCATTTCACTGTCCGGATAGCCGATCTGATCCACTCTGTCCTCAGAATAAGCCACACCTGCCATCAGATCGATCTCGCCGTCCTTCAGCTTCTCGAACAGTTCATCCCATTCGCCATAAACATACTCATATTTCCAGCCTGTATAAGATGCAAGTTTCTGAAGATATTCGTAACTGTATCCGCTTTTTGGAGCCCTGTCATCCATACCTTCCTGAAAATTATTCGAAAAATAATAGCCTACTTTTACGGTTTCCGCACTTTGCGCAGAAACATCTACACTAAAAAAAGCCAGAACTCCCACACACAAACACCACAGTATTGTGATAAGAAAATAATGGCTTAGTTTTTTGATCTGCAAATTTCCCGACAGCACTGTAAATCCCCCCAGATCATCAAAAATGATTAGTTTTATTATACGCTTTCAGGCAATATGCTGTCAATTTTTTTAATAAAACAACTTTATATATGCAAATTCATCAAAAAAACTGGAATAATTTTTATTACAATTTTTGTCCGATCCATGGTATACTTACTGTAAAAACAGGTACAAAGAAGGAATAACTATGAAATACAAAGACGAGATAAAAATTGGAATCATGACTGCATGTTTCTGCTGTGCGATGGTTATGGTCTATGCTGTTGTCCCCAAGGATGCCAGTGTTCTCCGGGCACGTGCCACCAGCACCTTTAAGGAAGCACCCGAGACAGCTGCCGAGGCAGAAGCCGAGAAGCAGTCCGAAGCGGAGGATGCCGGATTTACGATCTATTCCAAGGACAGCAATTATGACTACGATACCTCTGATGATTCCGGAAGTTCTGACACATCCTCCTCTGATGCAGATACCACCCAGAATGATGATGGAAGTTCTGATGTTTCCCATGATGATAACACTTCTTCGGATGATTACATCAACGAAGACGATAACTCCGGTGATTACAATACTTCCGATCAGATCACTTATCCGACCGATGACGGATCCGACTCTTCTCATGATGACAGCAGTTCCGGTGATGTCCAGACCGATTATGACACCGGTGGTTCCGATTCTTCGGATGATTCCTCCGGCTCGTTTGAGGAGAATCTTGTCCTGGAAGAAACTTATCATTAAGAGCCCAATATTTTACGAAGAAAAGGCGACCGACATGAGCTGTTTCATGTCAGCCGCCTTTTTCTTTACGGAAGAACGATTCAGACAGAAAATTTTTACAAAACTTTTCTTCCATTTACTGTCAGCTTAAAAGTTGTCCCAAGAATTTCAGCAGACTTCCTGCAGAACATCATTCTTCCAAGAAAGATCTCAAAATAATCGTACATAGAACAAATATTTTCATCAATCTGAAGGTTTAGCGCAATCACAGATTTTTCTTCATCTATCTTAAGTTTCGAATCTGTAACTGCATAATTTACGCGGTCATGGATATCAAATGCTGATTTTTCTTTCTGACGCACCCGGCTTCTTCTGACATCTGTTTTATCAGCTATAACAAGGGCCGCTGATATAACATCTATTCTCGCTCCTCTTTCGATTATTATTCTTACTTCGAAAGTCATCATAACACTTCTATTGTCCGTAAACTATCAATCTTCGCTTAAATTATTGTAAAATTATCACGATTCACGCCCTTGGAAAACCTGAACAGACAAAAAAAAGACTTCTACTGTATGTTGTCTGTTCAGTAAAAGTCTCTTCTTTAAAGAATCAGCTCTTCATTTGAAAATAATTCTGCAACCGCGCTCTCATATACGATGCATTTTTCACTTTTTTTGATTTTTTTGAGATATTTTTTATTGTTTGCAAACAGCGGTCCCATATAAAACCAGAGTTCTTTCATCTTAAAAAGAACGTTGCGGTCGCCGGAAACTTCTGCGCGATATGTATGATACACCAGATCATGGAACTTCCGAAGTTCCGCTTTGGTAAGAGCCTGTCCACCCCTTATCTCTCTTGCAAGGGCAGGATTCGTAAGCGTACCTCTGCCGCTCATGACTGCATCAAGTTCCGGAAATCTCTCACAGATTCTCTGATGATCCTCCACGCAGAAAATATCACCATTATAGCAGACCGGATTTGTACTCATCGCAAAAGCTTCTGCAAACATTTCCAGATTTGGAGTATTTTTGTAAAAATCCTTCTGCACACGCGGATGGATAATGAGTTCTTTCATCGGGAATTTATTATACAGTTTCATCAATTCAGGAAATCCCGATGCATCTTCCATTCCCAGCCGTGTTTTGACGGAGATCTGAATATTGCACTTCGCAAAGATCTCATCCAGAAAACGTTCCAGTTCCTCAGGTCGGTCAAGAAATCCGGCGCCGCAGCCCTTGGTCACGACAGTTTTGGACGGACAGCCAAGATTTAAGTTGACTTCCTGGTAGCCGTATTCACTGAGAAGTTCCACTGTTCGGATAAAATCCTCTGCCTTCTTCGTAAGGATCTGAGGAACTGCATACATTCCCTCATTATTCTCCGGCAGCAGGTCTTTCTTTTCCCTTCCGCTTAAGTTGAGATTCTGCTTGGCACGGATGAACGGGATAAAATATTTGTCAAATCCATCAAAGCATTCAAAAAGAGCCTTACGATATACGTAATTCGTGATTCCCTCTAACGGGGCAAGATAAATCTTCATTCGTTTTCTTCCAGTGTTCCCAGATAGTAGAAGCCTCTGCATTCATCCAGATGGACTCTGACATATTTGCCAAGGAGGGATTCATTTCCCGGGAAATGTACCAGCAGATTATATTCCGTTCTTCCGGTAAAAATTCCCTTCTCTTTGCTTTCTTCCTCTACGAGAACTTCCTGCACGCTTCCCTCAAATCTGGAGGAACGTCTGCGGCCTTCCTGCTGTACCAGGGCAAGAAGACGGTTGAATCTTTCTTTTGCCACATCCTGCGGAACCTGATTTTCCATAGCAGCAGCCGGTGTATCGCTTCGTTTGGAATACAGGAAAGTAAATGCTGTATCATAGCCACATTTGGCAACAACATCCAGTGTCTCCTGGAAATCCTCCTCTGTCTCACCAGGGAAACCAACAATAATATCTGTTGTCAGGGAAATATCCGGGATTGCTGTGCGGATACGGTCTACCAGATCCAGATACTTCTCTTTGTCATAGCGGCGGTTCATCACCTTCAGAATACGGCTGCTGCCGGACTGAAGCGGAAGATGGAGATGATGACAGATCTTTTTGCTCTTTGCCATCGTCGCGATCAGTTCATCGGAAAGATCCTTCGGATGGGAAGTCATGAAACGGATTCTTTTGAGTCCCTCGATATCTTCCAGCATTTCCAGAAGCTGTGCAAAAGTAACCGGATTCTCCAGTGTCTTGCCATAAGAGTTTACATTCTGTCCAAGAAGCATGACTTCGGAAACGCCGTCCGCTGCCAGACGTTTTACTTCCTTGACGATTGCCTCCGGTTCACGGCTGCGCTCACGGCCGCGAACATACGGCACGATACAGTAGCTACAGAAGTTATTGCAGCCAAACATGATGTTGACACCGGATTTGAAAGTATAGTTTCTCTCTGTCGGCAGATCCTCCACGATCTGATCTGTTCCTTCCCATATATCAACAATCTGCTGTTCAGACTGCTGCATATCATAAAACAGCTCGGCAAATTTAAAAATATTGTGGGTTCCAAAAACAAGGTTTACGAATGGGTATGTCTTCTTGATCTTCTCAACAACATGCGGCTCCTGCATCATACAGCCGAACAGGATGATCTTCATATCCGGATTCTTGTCCTTGAGGCTGTGAAGATGTCCAAGTCTTCCATAAACCTTGAGGTTTGCATTTTCACGGACAGTACAGGTATTGTAGATCACGACATCTGCTTCCTCGTTATCCTGTCTGTGATAGCCGATCTCATCCATGATTCCTGCCACAACTTCGGATTGTTTCTCATTCATCTGACATCCAAATGTTGTCAGGCAGTAAGTCAGAGGGCGGCCAAGTGTATTTGATTTCTGTGCAGTAAGTGTCTTTGCCAGTTCAATAAAAGAATTCTGACGTGCAGTTTCTTCCGCAGTCATGGTATTTGTTTTCTGTGATTCTTTTGTCATTTCCAATAACTCCTTATCCATAGATTCGTAATATCTCGATGATCAGTCAGATCTGATAAAATATTCTTTCATGGTCAAAATGCTAACAATTATATATTGTACAAAAAATTTCTGATATGTGCAAGCGGAATATCTACAGTGAAAACAAATACTCAAGCGGAAGGGTATGGATCTTTCGATATTCGCTTTGCAGCTGCTCTTCTCTGGTCTTCCCTTCTGCTTCCAGGGTTTCGATCCGAAATGACGGCTTATGGCAGATTTCTGCATAAAACTGTTCCGGCGAACCGGTTCCCGGACGGCCTGCAACAGAAAAATCCCCTTGGCCATTTCCGGAATTCTCCATGTAGTAACTGCTGCATTTCTGGAGATGTCTCGCCAGACGATAACTTTTCTGGTTTGCTGCAAAAGATTTCGACTGTTTAAAATACAAAATACGATTTCGAAAATGGTCAAATGATAAAAGTCCACAGCTTGGATATTCCTGAAAGATCCGGATCAATGCTTTCGTCTCATTTTCACTTGCAGGCTGCTGCATAACCTGTTTACGCTGATAATATTGTGTAGGAAAGTTCTTTCTGAGATCAACGCCTCTGCTGTTCCCGGTATACTCCTGACTCGGTATTTCCTGCATGCGAAGCATCTGCCGATAGATCGGATTACGAATCGCCTGGAAATCTCCTGTATAGATTTCATAACCATCGGGATTGAGCAGCGGTATGAAGCACAGACGCCAGTTTTGTAGAACTTCTCCGACTTCATAGATTTCTTCCATCTTCCATCCACTTTCCCAGGCTTTGACATATTCCTGCATCATCCGGATCAGAAACATCGGTGTCTGCCTGTCCAGTCCGGTAAGCCCGGAAAGACAGAAAATACAATTTGTCCCTTTTCCCAGTTCTACCATCGGAATCATTCTCTCATCATGACTTTTCCCAATGACGCGAAACTGTGCGATCTGGCTGTATCTCTGGGAAATCTCCCACATTTCATAATAAAGATCTTCATATGTACAGGATCGTGTATCTGGCATAATCTTTTCCCTCCATATTTCTTTTATTACAGATTTTTATCCAAAATCATGTATCTGCCCTGTATTAATATATGAAAAGAGGCAGGTCAAAAGAACCTGCCTCTGTAAAATCTTTTGTTTTGAGATTTATTAAATGTCTTTTTTGCGTTTGCGGATCAGGATATATCCGGCTGCCAGCAGTGAGAGTACTGCCAGTGTTGCCATAGTTCCGATTGGAGATTCATCCATAGTAGAAACTGCGGACTTGGAGCTGGAACCATTTGCTTTCTCTGTTGCTGCTTCTGTTGCAGTCAGCTCTGCGTCAGTTGCGCTTCCACTTCCGCTTCCGCCGCCTGTTCCACCTGCATCTCCGGTTGGGGTTATGGTAAGGTCAGCGTCTGTAAGTTCCTGTGAGCTGAACTGGGTTTTGACGGATTCAATTACATCTGTATCCTGCCATTCTGATCCGTTGTAAATCTGTTTCTTGAAGAATACATAGATGTTGTAAGTCTTAGCATCTTTGATACCTTTCGGAGAACCAATTCGGAAAGTAGTATTCTTGTCTTCTGTCTGCTTAGGGTCTTCCTTCATACTCCAGTACATTGGAATCCATCTCTCATCGCCGGAAACATACGGCGGCTCATCATTCTGACCGGCTCCGGTTACTGAAAACTCATAAAATGTACCCGGAGTAAATTTCAGCGGATTCTCCAGACCGGTGATCTTGCTCTTGGAAGCAAGTTCAGAGACAGAATAGGTACGTGCTTTACGAGTATTATTGTTTGATGCAGGCGGACGTTTCGTCTTAAAGCTAGGAGTATTTAATTTAAAAATACTCATCTTAGCTTTACCGGTTGTAGGCTTTGCACAAACAACCAGCCAACTGTCTGCCTCCGGAACATTCTCTGCTTTGACAGTGAATCCCGTGTTTGCTTTTGCTACATTTGTAGCCCGGCTTGAATCATACATGTTCTGGATTGTCTCTACACTGGTATCTGCATCTACAAAGAAATAATACCATTTGCAATCCTGAGTTGTAGAAAAATCCAAAGAAACGGTAGTATGATTTGTCCATTTCAAAGTACCGCTCTTATAAGTCAGGAAAGACGCTTCCTTAGGCGGACGTTTTTTATTGAAGCTGTCCTCGTCAAGTTTGAAATATTTCATTTCAGTCGTTCCATCAGTAGATGTCGCAAAAACAACCAGCCATTTGTTATTCTTTTCCGGAACATTTGTTGCTGTAACTGTAAATCCTTTATTTGCCTTAACTGATGTTGTAGTATGTTTTGCATCATACATCTTTTTGATTTTGGCTTCGCTTGTTCCTGAATCTACATAAGTATAATACCACTTACAATCCTTGGTATTAGACAGTTCAACAGAAACTGCTGTATGACTCGTCCATTTCAGTGTACCACTTTTATAGCTAAGGAAATCCTTTGTCGGTTCCGGATCTGGATCCGGTGTATCTGCCTTCTTTTTCAATGTGACTGTTTTTGTTGTTGTATCAGCTGCATTCAGAGTATACTCATCTGTATCATAGCCAAACTGTGTCACAGCACTCTCAAAAACACTTGATTCTACCTTGTCTGCCGCACCAAGCACCTGCCAGCCATCTGCTGCATTAGCATGAGTAAAGGAAATCTCTGAACCTGTAAGCTCATCTGTAATCATAAATTTTGCTTCCTTATCCAGATATACGTTTGCCTGTACATCCGCGATCTTATTATCTTTTACTATAACAGTGCCCTGTACAAGAATATCGGAGTCACTGTATACAGCACCATTTGCGCCGGTATTTCCGGTGATCGTACCACCTGCAAGAGCAATCTGTCCGCTTGTGCAGTCAATTGCTGCGCCCTTTGCACTGCTGTTATTTCCGGTAAGAATTACATTTGAAAAAAGTCCAAAACTTCCATCGGTCACTTTAACAATGGAACCCTCTGCTGTAATGCTTGTATCCGTAAATGCACCACTGACTGTCAGTTTGCCATCATCTTTTACTTCAAACTGCAGGGAAGCATTTTCTCCAGATACCTGGAACATATCTCCTTTAAAAGAATCATCTGCCCTTCCGATAGAAACATCTCCCGCTGCACGGATGCAGACTTTCTTATTCTCTATTGTAACTGTAGATGATAATGCAAGCTGATCGGAAACCTCGATTACCGTAGCTTCTGAATCTGCTGTTGCAACTTCTACTTTATCAATTGCTGCCTGAAGTGATGGCTGATAGTCTGGTACATCTTTACCATCGGCATCCTTATTAATAATAGCAATTCCAGTAGCTGTATTCTCTTCTGCTACCGTCTCAGTTTCTGTAGTTTCTTCCGCCGGCTGTTCTGCTGGTGCTTCTGTCGGCTCCTCTGCCGGTTCTTCGGCTGGTGCCTCGGTCGGCTGTTCCGGCTCTGTCGGTGCCTCGGTCGGTTCTGCCGGTGCTTCTGTCGGCTGTTCTTCGGCTGCAGAATTATCTGTATCTTCGGAAGATCCGAAATCTCCCGTTTCCTCACCTGCTGTTTCAGATGCAGCATCTGCTGCCATTGCAGTAACCGGCACACCACCGGTAGCAAGTGCACCTGCCAGGATCATTGCATATAATTGTTTACGTCTCAACTTAAATCCTCCCATGTGTCTTCATTTCACAGTCGAAATTCCCATAAAATCACTTTCCGGCTGCACGAAATATGTAACATCGTTAATTTGCTGTTCTTCAAACAAAGTTTGCATCAATAAACTGTCTTTCATTATACACACGCATATCCAAAATGTCAAATCAACGATGCATATTTCTGGTCATTATCGTTCGACCTTTTTTTACTTTTATGGTCGAATCTGGCCATTTCCATAGATAATATATTTGGTTGTTGTCAAAGCAAGGAGTCCCATCGGTCCTCTTGCGTGAAGCTTCTGAGTACTGATTCCGATCTCTGCACCATATCCAAACTCAAATCCATCCGTGAATCTGGTGGAAGCATTTACATATACAGCGGCTGCATCCACTTCATCCAGGAATTTCTGTGCATTGCTGTAATTCTCTGTGATGATCGCCTCTGAATGACCGGTATTGTACTTATTGATATGTGCGATCGCCTCATCTACATTATGTACTACCTTGATAGAAAGAATGTAATCCAGATATTCCGTTCCCCAGTCTTCTTCTGTAGCTGCGACTGCGCCCGGCATCAGTGTCTGTGCTTCTTTGTCTGCACGCATCTCCACATGTTTCTCCTGAAGACGCTTTGCAAGGACCGGAAGAAGTTTTTCTTTGACATTTTCATGGACAAGCAGAGACTCGCATGCATTGCAGACACCGACCCTCTGTGTCTTGGCATTGAGGATGATATTGACTGCCATATCAAGATCTGCGCTCTCATCCACATAAATGTGGCAGTTTCCGGTACCAGTCTCGATCACAGGGATTGTGCTCTGGTTCACAACGGCTTTAATAAGGCCCTTTCCGCCTCTTGGAATCAGGACATCCACATATTCGTTCATCTTCATGAACTCAGCCGCAGTCTCTCTGGAAGTATCTGCGATCAGCTGAATGGCATTTTCTGTTACGCCGTGGGCTCCTAAAGTCTCTCTGATGCAGTTTACGATCGCCTCGTTTGAATGAAGTGCATCACTGCCACCCTTGAGGATCACAACGTTGCCAGTCTTGAAACAAAGTCCAAATGCATCAGCGGTAACGTTCGGGCGTGCCTCATAGATGATCCCGACAACACCAAGCGGAACTCTTTTCTGACCGATCAGAAGTCCGTTCGGACGTTTTTTCATTCCGGTCACTTCACCGATCGGATCTTCGAGAGACACAAGCTGACGAAGTCCCTCTGCCATTCCTTCGATTCTCTCTCTGGTAAGGAGCAGACGGTCCACCAGACCTTCCGGCATGTGGTTTGCCTTTCCGTGTTCTACATCGATCGCATTGGCACTGAGTAACTGTTCTGTACATTCTACAAGATGATCTGCCACAGCCTCAAGAACCTCGTTTTTCTTGTTTGTTGTTATATTTCGAAGCTCTGTCTCGGCATCCTTGGCATTTTTTCCAAGCTGCAATAACATTTCATTCATTGTCAAAACCTCCTTCTGGAAACAGGCCTGTTATTTTGTGAGTTGGTAGATTTTATTTTCTGTAACGATAATCTCCGGCGAGATATCTGTCGGTTCTGTCGGAACAGAAGGTAAGATCTGGAAATCAAAAGCAACTGCCACTCTCTTGATCTGCAGGTGTTTCTCAAGGAAGCGGTCATAAAAGCCGCCGCCGTAACCAACCCTGTGATTCTGCGGGTCAAAAGCCACTCCCGGCATGACCATCATGGCATCTTCCCACTGAACGATCTCGCCACGCGCCGGCTCAGGGATCCCGAAATATCCCTTTTCAAGCTGTGAGAAATCCGTCAGTTTATAGAATACCATATCCTGTCCGACAACTTTCGGAACTGCGACTTCCTTGCCCTGCTTCCATGCTTCTTCGATAATGAAACCTGTCATGACTTCGTGGTTATAATCTGCATAGGCAAGAATCTTCTGTGCTGACTGAAATTCCGGAAGCTCTGCTACCTTCTGTGCGATCTGACGGCTCCATGCCTCTACCTGGCTGTCTGTACATTCTTTTCTTAATTTGAAGATCTGTTTTCTAATGAGTTTTTTTTCTTCCATATTTATCACCTAAATTTGTAACAGAACCATCGGCTTCTTTGATGCTGATATTATTTAACTGTGCTCTTAAGTTTCCGCGGACTGCTGCGAGATATTCCTTACGCAGTTCTGCCTGCTCTGCTTTTTCTTCTTCTGTAAGACCTACGCTCTTGGCTTTGTGTGCCAGTGCGTTGATACGGTCGATCTTTACGTTATCCATTCCCATGGTAAGTATCTCCTTTATTTAAAGTAATTTCTCAATATAATCGATCAGGAAAAATTCTTCTTTCTTATCACCAACAAACAAGGTTCCGTAATTACGTCCTTCCATGATCTTGTGAATGATATGGAAATCTGCTCCGTTTGCAATGATCATGTCTGCGCCCGCAGATGTAGCAATCTCGGCAGCAGTAAGTTTCGTTGCCATTCCTCCGGTTCCGACTTTGCTCTTTGGACCCTTGCCCATGCTTAAGAGTTTCTCATCCAGTTTCTCAACCGTATGGATGAACTCTGCATCCGGATTGGCATTCGGATCATCTGTAAACAGTCCGTCGATATCGGAAAGCAGGATCAGAAGATCGGCTCCGATCAGTCCGGCGATGACGGCTGACAGGGTATCGTTATCACCAAAAGATTCCAGTTTCTCAAGCTCATAGCTGGAAATGGAGTCATTTTCGTTTACGACTGGAATTGCCCCGACATTCAGAAGTTCCTCAAATGTATTTCTGGCATTGTGACGGTTCAGATTGTTGACCATAGTATTCTTGGTCATCAGGATCTGTGCCGCAACCTGATTGTACTCCGCAAAAAGTTTCTGATAGATCATCATAAGCTTTGCCTGTCCTACTGCGGAACATGCCTGCTTCTTCTTAAGTTCAGCCGGTTTCTCATGAAGTCCGAGAGCGGAAGCACCTACCGCAACAGCACCGGAAGTTACCAGTACCACATCCTTGCCCTGATTGTGAAGGTCGCTCAATTCACGTACCAGCACTTCCAGTTTACGCAGGTTCAGTTTATTGGTTTCTTTGTGGATCAGAGAGGAAGAACCTACCTTTACCACAATACGCTTTTTGTCTTTTAACATCTCACGGTAATTCATCGTTATGTCTCTCCAAGTATATTTTATTGCCGTTTCCCGGCAGAGCATTTATTGTTTATCTGGTGATTCCAAGATCATCGAGGGCTTTGGCCTGCTTTTTCTCCATGACAGCAGCTTCTTCCGGAGTCATATGGTCGTATCCGAGAAGATGAAGCATGCTGTGTGCAAACAGGAAGCTGAACTCGCGCTCAATGCTGTGACCGTATTCCTGTGCCTGGGAATAAACTCTGTCTACGGAGATCATCACATCTCCAAGAAGCAGTTCATCGGTATCCAGGTCAAAATATTCGTCCTTCTCATCGATCACAGAATAGTCTGCCGGTTTCTCAAACGGGATCATCGGGAAAGAAAGCACGTCTGTCGGTGCATCGATCAGACGAAATTCCGCATTTACCTTGCGGATCTCTTCGTTGTCTGTGATGACCAGGTTTACGCTGATCTCATACGGGCATTCCTCCAGTTCCAGGATATGGGATGCTACTTTCTCGGCGAGTTTCTCATAAGGGATCTCTAATTTGCGTTCGGTTTCATACTCGATCTGAATGGTCATTTCTTCTTCTCCTCACTGCGGCGTGTGGTGCGTCTTGCCGGCTTCTGTTTCTTCTCATAGTCATCGTAAGCCTGTACGATCTGCTGTACCAGTGGATGACGCACGACATCCTTGCTGGTAAGCTGGCAGAATCCGATATCATCAATCTTCTTAAGGACTTTGGCAGCGACATCAAGTCCGGATACCGCGTCTCTCGGAAGGTCCTTCTGGGAAGCGTCACCGGTCACAACTACCTTGGAGCCAAAGCCGATACGTGTCAGGAACATCTTCATCTGCGCCGGTGTCGTATTCTGTGCCTCATCCAGAATGATAAACGCATTATCAAGGGTACGTCCTCGCATGTAAGCAAGCGGGGCAACCTCGATCAGCCCGCGCTCCATATTCTTGGCAAAGCTGTCTGCTCCCATGATCTGATACAGAGCATCATAAAGCGGGCGGAGATACGGGTCTACCTTACTCTGAAGGTCTCCCGGGAGAAAACCAAGTTTCTCTCCGGCCTCAATCGCCGGTCTGGTAAGGATGATACGGCTGACTTCCTCATTGCGGAATGCAGTCACCGCCATCGCCATTGCCAGATAAGTCTTACCGGTTCCTGCCGGTCCGATGCCGAATACGATCATTTTTTTGCGGATCTGCTCTACATATTCCTTCTGTCCAAGAGTCTTGGGCTTGATGGGGCGTCCCTGTATCGTGTTGCAGATAAAATCCTTATCTATCTCTGTAAGTACCTGATTTCGCTCTTCCATGGCAAGTGACAGTGCATAGGTCACATTCTGTCGGGTAATGGTATTTCCCTTGCCTGCAAGTGTTACCAGTTCTTCTATCAGCTTCTTCGCCTGAGTTGCGCTTCCGTCTGTACCCAGGATCTTTAAACTGCCGTCTCTGGATATCAGTGTTACATTCAGGGTGCGCTCGATCAGCTTGAGATGCTCGTCAAACTGGCCGAACACATTTCCCTCCAGATCTGCGGGGACCTGAGTGTGTAACTCAATAATGCTGTTAGTCATTCTCTGTTGTCCTTTCTTCGGGCTGCTCCTGTATTTCTACGGGAACCTCCCTTCCGGTTTTTTCTATGATTTCCAAAGACCCTTTGCTGATGCAGGTCTTATGGTCAACCTCTATTTTAACATTATTTGCAGATATTTGAAGCCCTTTTTCCATTAATTTTTTCTCATAAGCCTGTAAAATCTCCCATGATACGATCTTTGCCTCTTTTTCTGTGCGTTTTTTTGCGGTTTTACGATATTCTTTTCTGACGATTTTCCCATAAGATGCAGGAAGAAAAAAGTTCTCTGTTACCTGCCAGGGATGATATTCAACAGATTGTTGCCATCCGTTTTCTTTCTTTCCCCCGAAAGTAAAGATCCAGTTTCCCAGCCGGACACAGCCGCCCTTTTTTTCTGTTCCTGCAAAAACTTCTTCCTGATACTCCATCGGAACTTCGTGATAATACGCCAGTTTGTACTGGATATAGACATCCGCATCTGCTTTTACATATTGATATTGATAAACTTCCTGACTGTCATTCTTCAGTTCCAGCACACCAGAGACCAGAATATCCCCTTTTTTGCAGGTATCGCCCGGATGAAGCAGCGGGACTCCTGCACGGGTGACCATTTTTACGATCGTTCCGTCCTTCTCTGCTGCCAGACTGCTGGCAGTCTGCTCCTTTGGCATATCATCTCCTGAAAAAATCCCTTCCTGCACTTCAAGGGTCAGCCTGGTTCCCTCCAGTTTTGCAGAAACCCAGGTGATTTCCGGATATTTTTCCCGGACTGCCGCGGCAATCTCACTACAGTTTATCTTCTTTCTTGAAATCCCATGTGTAATACCCTGATCGTCCAGAAACTCCAGGATCTCGCCTGTACTGCATTGTCTGTTACCCTCGATCCGAATATTCCAGATATGTCCTGATAAAAATATAAGAAGTCCAATGCACAGCAAAATCCCAAGAAAAAATGCCTTTCTTTTTTTGCTTCGATAAAAAAAGAAGGGCAGTCCATGTTTTTCAACAATATGTATCCTGACACCTGTCTTCCGACAGAGCGGACCAAGAAGAAAAAAATCTTTCACAGCGAGAATCCCTGTCAGAGCTCCATCAGGATGACAGCAAAGATTTCGGATGCAGATTTTTCTTCCCCGGCAGAGGTTCAGAAAACGCTCCGTCTGTTCTCCCCGGACCTGAATCTTTATGCAACCCTTCCAAAAGCAGATCAGCTTTTCCATAAACACCTCTATCGTTCCAGGATTATTTCTGACAGAATCCCCTCTATCTGCATCTCTTCCGGTGTATACCACAGGATTTTCAAGCCTTTCCCATGGATCACCAGTTTGCCGGAAAATGTCAGGATGATCAGTTCCTGCGGCTCATAACGAAGGATACTTCTGTAATTCCCTATCTGTATCTGGCTCTTGCCGGTAACCGTAAAAACCGATTCTTTTAAAGCCAGATCCCGTGGGATCTCCAGTGCCTCCACCAGGTTTTCCCTCCATTGCTCTTTCTTTTTCATAGAAAAAATCTCCGGCTTTTCTTTTAAATATATGCCGGAGATTTTTATTTAGACTTTTTATGAAGTTTTATTTTGGTTCACGGAACAGTACCATAGAAAACCACAGGATCGTATTTCCGCCAAGATTATATTCCATTACCTCACGCTCTACGATCTCACTGACTACAACACCGTGGCTTTCAAGACAGGGGTGCATCCTCTCCGGATGTCTGCATGGCTCGCCCTTAAGATAAGCGCATTCCTTACAGATATCACAGGATTCTGTCGAAAGGGTAAAGGTATCAAATCCCTCACCTTTAAGATATTCTGCCACAGCGGTCGTAAGTTCTTCATGTGCATCTCTGGTAGAAAGCATTTCCTCCATATTCATAATGTCAGAAACCTCTGCTACGCTGGAAAAAAAGACAGCATGGTCATAACTGTGGATTCTGTCCTCACATTCCTTAAGGGTCCCAACCGCCGGTGGACAGGCCCAGGTCGTTCCGTAACGTTCGCATTCCTGCTGACAGACGATCCGCACCCGTTCTGCCACTGACAAAGCCTTCGCGTCCAGAAGACGGTATTCATAGATCGGATAGTCCGATATAAATTCCTCAAATTTCGTTGTATTTAACTCAGCCGCCATTGGACAGCCTCCCTCTTCCTTAGTCCAGAATGATCAGTGCCATGAAAACAAGATCTTCATCGCCGCTGTTTGTAAGGCCATGTCCCTGACCGTCCGGTGTAAAGGTCACATCTCCGGCACTTACCATGCGGAGTGTTCCATTGTCGCTGTAGATTCCCTTTCCGGAAAGGATATAATAGGTCTCACTCTCATTGTGATGCTCATGGTATCCAAGAGAACATCCCGGCTCCAGAGTCACCTCTGCATATAGTCTGCATTTGCCATTTAACTGTTTTTCGTCCAGAAGGCGCTTGATCAGTGCATGTCCCTGGCCGCCTGCCATATTTTCTACACGTTCTGTTGTCATCTTTGTTTCCTCCTTTTCTTGTAAAAAATTATTTATGATAAGGCTCATGGTTCAGAATCCGGTATCCCCGGTAGATCTGCTCCAAAAGGATCATCTGCATCAACTGATGAGGGAAAGTCATCCTGGAAAAGCTCAGTTTAAAATCAGCACGGTCAAGGACTTTATCTCCAAGACCCAGAGAACCGCCGATCACAAACGCGATCGATCTCTTTCCCTCTACTCCAAGCTGTCCGATCTTCTGTGACAGCTGTACAGAATCCAGCATTTTGCCGTCGATCGCAAGCGCGATCACATAGTCATTGTCACGGATGTGCTTCATCAGACGCTCTGCCTCTGTCGCCTTGATCTGTTCGTTCAATGCATCAGAAGCCTTATCCGGTGTCTTCTCATCCGGAACCTGGCAGAATGTCAGTTTGCAGTAACGGCTTAAACGCTTTGCATACTCAGCAATGCCGTCATTCAGATATTTTTCTTTGATCTTACCAACTGTTAAAATACGGATTTCCATTATACGTTATGTTCCTCTATATAAGTTTCAAATTCTTCCATGGACATCAGGACCTTACGTGGCTTCGTGCCTTCCTCCGGACCGACCACGCCGGCATCAGAAAGCTGGTCCATGATCCTTGCTGCCCTGTTAAAGCCGATCTTGAACATTCTCTGCAACATACCGATCGAAGCTCTTTCTTTCTCAATGATGAATTTGCCTGCATCCACAAAGTAGATATCATTCTCATCATTTCCACCGGAAGAACCGCCTGAGAGGCTGATCGTATTTACCTGCTGCTCGATCTGCGGATTATATGTCACCTTCGGATTCTTATCCGCAAGGAATTCCACAATGCTGCTGACTTCCTCATCGGAGACAAAAGCCCCCTGCAGTCTGGCCGGTTTCTGATATCCCTGCGGATAAAACAGCATATCACCTTTTCCGAGCAGCTTCTCTGCACCGTTCATATCGAGGATCGTTCGTGAATCGACGCCAGAGGAAACAGAGAATGCAATCCTCGACGGCATATTCGCCTTGATCAGTCCTGTGATGACATTGACAGACGGTCTCTGCGTCGCAATGATCAGATGGATGCCTGCTGCACGTGCAAGCTGTGCCAGACGGCAGATCGCATCCTCTACCTCTCCCGGTGCGACCATCATAAGGTCCGCAAGCTCGTCTACGATGATCACGATCTGCGGCATCGGTTTCTGCGGGGTTCCACCCTCCGGAACTGCCATGTTACTGATCTTGCGGTTATATTCACCCAGATTTCGAACGCCATACTCAGCAAAAGTATTATAACGACTCATCATCTCGGACACTGCCCAGTTGAGTGCTCCTGCAGCTTTCTTTGGGTCTGTGACGACCGGGATGAACAGATGCGGGATGCCATTATAGACACTTAACTCAACTACCTTCGGGTCGATCATGATAAGCTTGACTTCCTCCGGCGATGCTTTGTACAGAATACTGATGATCAGTGTATTGATACATACAGATTTACCGGAACCGGTCGCACCTGCGATCAGAAGGTGCGGCATCTTGGCAATATCTGTGACTACCGGTTTGCCCGCAATATCCTTACCTACAGCAAAGGACAGTTTGGATTTCGCCCCCTGAAATTCCTGGGACTGCAGGATTTCCCGGAGCATGACCGCATGATTTTCCTTATTAGGGACCTCGATCCCTACAGCAGCCTTGCCCGGGATCGGAGCCTCGATACGGATATCCGGAGTCGCAAGATTCAGTTTGATATCATCTGCGAGATTGACGATCTTGCTTACCTTGACTCCCATCTCCGGCTGTAATTCATAACGGGTTACGGTAGGACCGCAGCTCACATTTGTGATTGTGACATTCACGCCAAAGTTGTGCAGGGTTTCCTGTAGTTTCTTAGCTGTCTTGCGAAGATGTGCATCAGAGTCTCCCTGCGATTTGCCATCTCCACGTTTCAGAAGTTTCAGCGGTGGATAATGGTATTCCTTTGGAATTTCTGAAGGTGCGGAAGTAATTTCTTTCTGAATATTGGTAATACCACTCTGGATTTCCTGCTCAGAAGATTTCGGATTCTTTTTCTGAGATGTCGTAGATTCTGCGGCCGGCTGTTCTGCTGTCTGCACCTCTGCCGTATGTTCCGGCTGAACCTCTCTCTTAAGCTGTTCCTGCCAGTCAGCTCCCTGATATGCGTCCTCTTCTTCATCTGGCATTTCTTCTACCGGTTCGCTCTGAATCTCCGGTATTATGGTTTCTGGAATTTCTTCTTCTGGTTCATCCTGATATGCAGCAGGAATTTCTTCTTTCTCCATCGGTGCTTCCTGTCTGGAAAAATCCGGAAAAGCAGGAGCTGAATTCTCATCCTCAGAATCTCTGACTGCTTCTGCTCTCTGAATCCTGAATTCCAGCTGTCCCTGACTGCTTTCCTCCGTCTTGACAGATTCCTGCGGAAGTGGCATCTCCTCTGCCGGAAGCGGTGTCAGTTCCGGCTTCGCAGGCGGTGTCAGTTTGGTTCCCTCAAGAAATTCATGTTTCCTTGATTTCTGTTCAGGCTCGTCCTCATCATCTGCTTCTTCTGTAAGTGCTTCCTTCAGAGCTTTCATACGCTCTGCCTGTCTCTGTTCCCTGCGTAGTTTCCTTTCCTGCTGGCGGAGTTCTCTCCTGAGATCTCTTTCCGGCTGTCCTTCCATATAACGCTCGTGACCGCCTCTTGCCAGCTCACAGATCCCGTCCCAGACGCGAAAGATAAATCCGAAGAAAGATTTCTGCGTAACCAGGATCATCGTAATTAACAATACAAGCAGAATAATCACACATCCGCCAACCACACCAAATGCGGAAGTGGTTGAAATACAGATCGCGCCTCCGATCACACCGCCTCCCGTATGGTATTCGGACGAAATTCTGTAATATTCCGAAAAGGTAGTGTCTGCCATATATCCCTCTGTCAGAAGCTGGATCAGACCGCACAGGAAGATCCAGAATATAATTCCTGCCAGAACTTTCTTATATGCAAGCAGATTTTTCCTGTTGGATATAAGAAATACTGCACATCCAAAAAGCAAAACCGGAAAAAGATATGCCAGAAGCCCCATAATTCCAAAAGATGCCTTACTGATACTGCCTCCAACAGTTCCTCCCATCCCAAGATTGCTGATGATCAGAATCACTGAAGCCGCAAAGAAAATCCAGAGAATAATCTCTGTCTGGAATCCACTGGTAACTCCCTGCTTCTTTGTAGTCGTTTTCTTTGCAGCTGCTTTCTTTCCGGCGGTTTTTCTCCTGGAAGTGGCCTTGGTGGTTCCTCTTCTGTTACTTTGTTTCTTTGCTGCCATTTCGGGCACCCTCCTACTATTTCAACTCACAGCTATAGCTTCACGAAGTCTGAAGCCCCGGCTGCCTAAAGCATATAATGTTACTGTTCACTCCGTTCACAGTAACTTGGTC
>UMDU01035200.1_pt1 | contig 18261 bp, 15 predicted proteins | sample 1964581 | NCBI WGS metagenome assembly UMDU01 (sample SAMEA4836003, study PRJEB28245) | human gut metagenome | biome: gut microbiome; material: fecal sample | place: Denmark | collected 2008
TTATAACTTCTGTGACTCCGCTATCGTCGGAAACTGTATCAATCCGGAAGCACTTGCCGCAGTTGGAGCGACCAGTGTTATTTCCAACACCCTGATCGGCTTCTTAAACAGTGCCACTCTGGGTCTGTCCATACCGATTGCCCGATATTTTGGTGCGCAGGATAAGAAAAATATGAGAAAATGCATCGGTGTTTCTGCCATTCTCACACTTGTCTCCGCCATTGTACTTACCATCGTAGGATTACTGTTTATCTATGACCTTTTGGTGCTTCTTGATACACCTGAGAAAATTATACATATGGCTGACAACTACGTCAAATATATTTTAGCCGGACTGATCTTCTCCGCTGTTTATAATTTTGGCGCAAATCTGCTGCGTGCTGTCGGTGACAGCAAAACACCGCTTATCTTCCTGAGCATATCCGTTGTATTAAATATCGGTCTGGATCTGCTGTTCATTCAGGTCTTCCAGTCAGGCGTTGCTGGTGCTGCCATCGCAACTGTCATCTCGCAGGCAGTCGCAGGAATTGCATGTTTTATCTATATATTTACAAAGTGTCGTTTTCTGATTCCGGAAAAAGACGAATTCCGTGTTGCCCGTGCAGATTTTAATGATCTGGTACAGTCCGCTCTGGCTATGGGCTTCATGAGCTGCATCGTTAATTTCGGTACTGTCACCTTACAGAGTTCGATCAATAAATTAGGAACAAATATCATTACCGCACATACGGCTGCCAGAAAGATCTTCGACATTCTGGATGTCGTTCTCTATATCATCGGAAATGCAGTTACAACATTTGTCAGCCAGAATCTGGGTGCAAAGCGGATCGACCGTGTAAAAACAGGTGTCCGTGCCGGCATCATTATCAATACGATCGCAACCACGATCATCATTCTGATCGGATTCCCTGCTTCCCCGCTTCTGATCCGGCTGATCGCAGGAACAAATGACCCGGCAGTCATCGATCCGGCAGTTATGTATATAAGGATCAGCGTCTGCTGCTTCTATGTCCTTGGGCCTTTATTTGTTCTCCGCTGTGCAATGCAGGGTATGGGAAGAAAGATCGTACCGGTTCTTTCCAGTACCATGGAAATGGTAGGAAAAATCCTTGCTGTTCTGTTCCTTGCTCCTGCACTTGGCTATCTCGGTGTTGCGATCACAGAACCGATCATCTGGGCAGCCTGCACGCTCATGCTTACGATCATGTACCTGTCCAATCCTCCGGAGAAAATGTTTGCTTCTATTTCAAGATCTTCTTCAGCATATGAACACGATTAAATGGGAATGAGAAATAATATCCGTCTGCAAAATCATCTGTCATCGCCATGAATTCTCTGGCGATCTGGACACCACAGGCTTCTCCTTCTTCCCGGCTCATATCTTCCCGGTATCGTTCTATGACCGTATCCGGTATCTCAATACCGGTCATTTCGTTTTTCATAAATACCGCATTTTTGCGGCTGACAAGGGGCATCAATCCAACCAGGATCGTTGCCCCGGTTTCTTTTTTCATCTTCCTTATAACATCTGCCTGCTCGGCTGAAAAGATCGGCTGTGTCATAAAGAAGGTCGCTCCCGCTTCCATTTTTCTTCTGATCCGTTCTGTTTCTGCCTTAGTATTCATCCGGTTGTGATTGATCGCCCCGCCATAGGTAACCGGATGGTCGGTAAATGTATCACTGTTCATCTCCTGAACAATCTTCATCATTCCAACCGAATCAAAGTTAAATACACTCTTTGTTGTCTGACGGAACAGTATCGGAACCGGATCTCCTGTCAGCAGAAGGAAGTTCGTGATGTGGTTCAGGCTCGCGCCAAGGATCGTAGAACGGATTGCAATCGCATTCTTATCCCGGCAGCAGATATGCGGCATTACACATAATCCGGTCTCCAGCCTGATCTTCTCTGCCATCAATACGGAATCCGCTCTGGTTCTTCCGGATGGGGAATCCGGGAAAGTTACAACATCGACCTCTGCATTTTTTAATATATGCGCCGCATCTAATAGCTTTTCATCATTTGCATTCAATGGTGGCACCAGTTCAACTGCGATCAGTTTGTGGGCAGGCTCTTTCACACGGCGTTCCATAAATCCATATGCCGGATGCTCAGAGACAGTAATCTTCTCTGCCTCTGTTTCTGTTTTCCTAACCGGATGATCGGCTGATATGCCTGCTGCGATCCTTCGGATATACTCCGGTGTTGTACCGCAGCAGCCGCCAAAGATATCGACATCAAGAGCTGCGATCTCTTCCATCTTCTCAGTAAAATATTCTGCATTATCTGTGAATGTCAGACGATTGTTCAGATACTTCGGGTATCCGGAATTTGGAAACACCGACAGAAATGTCATATCGTCCGGTGCGATCTTCCGGATCAGCTTCTCCATATGTCCGGGACCGACACCACAGTTTAAACCGGTACCATCAATATACGGGCAGGCATTTGCCTCTGCGATCAGACGTTTTGCAGACAGCCCTGTATTGCTGTAACCAAACTGATTCACGCTGAAATGTACCAGAATCGTACAGTCATGGTTTTCTTTCAGATATGTAACCGCCGGAAGGATCGTTTCGAGCTCCGGGAAGGTCTCAAATAACAGGATATCGATTCCTTGACTGAGCAATGTTTCTCCAATCGCAATATATTCCTGTGTCAGCCGGTCAGAATGCAGCATACCTTCGACAGGGATCGGTCCGATATCACCTGCAAGATAAATTTCCCGATCCACTTTACCTGCTGCCATTTTTGCACACATAACCGCTGCACGGATATTCTCTTTCACTTTTTCCATATCAGCAGAAAGACTTTTTGTATTTGATGCAAATGTATTCGTCCGGACAAACTGTGCGCCGGCCTCTATATATTCTGTATGGATCCCGATAACACGCTCCGGCGCTTTTATATTAGCAAGCTCCGGAAGATTGGAAAGTCCTGCACCATTTTCTGCCCTGCTCCCATCCCCATATAACGATATATAATAAGTACCAAACGCTCCATCTGCAATGATACGTTTTGTCTGTATGTATTCCTTTAATTTCATAAAAATCTGCTTATCTCCTTGTTCGTTTCAAAATCCGACTTGCACAACATTATAAATCAAAAAATGATCTGCATGCAAGTCTGTCATTTCTGACTATCCTGCATACAGATCATTTCATTTAATCAGAACATTATGATACCTTTATCATCTGCTCTTTTTCTGCAACGTACTTCATCATCCGAAGCACATAGGATGGCATCTTTCTTTTTCCTGCCTCCCAATCCTGCACGGTACGATATGGAATCCCATAATAGTCACAGAACTTTTTACGGTTCATTCCCATACTGTCTCGAAGTTTCCGGACTTCATTTCCATATACTTCTCTCTCATCCATTCTTGTTTCCTCCTTAACCCATTTGTATTCGTCCCCAAAACCAATACAGCATCAGTTTACAAAAATACCGGTCAATTTGCAATAGTCCCTACAAAAATGTCCCGTTTTCTGTCTTATTTTACCGTTTTTTAATCGTTTCAGGAATATATTGAACCCAGACTCCCTTATCAGAGTCAGATCAACTGTCTGTTTTTTGCTTCCAGTACTGCACCAGCTTTATCTTTTACACCTAACTTTTTATACGCCTGTGCCATATGATATTTTACATTTGCTTCCGTCATATCGAGCTGCTCTGCAACCTGTATTCTGGAATATCCTTCTGCCAGAAGTTTAATGATACGGATACCGGTTTCATTTAACCGGACCTCAGCCTTTCCTGCTTTGAGATACCCCGGATACGACTTTGCAACATTCTCCGTTTCCTTCATTACCTGTCTGTAATACTGGCGGTGTGTTTTCACCAGTTCTGCATCCTCCTCTGCCTTACCTTCGTCATCCGGAAATGCCTGTAGCAATGGATATATAGCCGCTCCTTCTCTGGATATCACCCTTACAAAATGGTACTCTTCCGCTTCTGCAAGACCTTTCTGAAGAACCACTTTCCAGTCATCATTTCCCATCCGGTACAAAGTAACCGCCATCAACAGATTACATTCTATCCGGATATAAGTACGCTTCATGACATCTGCATAATATTGCAGCTTTACTAGCAGATTATATGCCTGATCATATTTTCCACGCTGGATATATACCCGCACCTTCGTTATATATAAGAAACGCTCATAGATCGAAAATTCCACATTTTCATCTGCCGTCTGTTCCATCCATCGGTTCACTTCTGACCACTCGCCCTTGTACAATGCACACCGGATCAGAAATGCCTGTATATTCGGAAGTAGCTTTTCTGCACCTTCCTTTTCTGCTTTTTCATAAAAGCTGCGCAGAATCTCTTCTGCCTCCTGAACTTTTCCATTTATGATATGCAGCCATGCCAGGATTCCATCTGCTACAAAGCACTGCTCGATCTTGCCGCCTGCTTCTGCCTGCATCCGTCCTTTATTTGCAAGGACAGCAACCTCGTAATTGTCTTCGCCTTTTTCAAAAAAGCTCTCTGCCAATGCCAGATTGACCAACCCCTTGCCGTATTTGCCAAGGACAAATTCCACAAGCTTACCTATCTTGCCTGCCAGTTCGCGGTCTTTTTTGCTCCATTCACAGAAATCCTTGCCGCCGTTCATCATTGATGGCTGGTTGGATGTAACTGATAATTCTCCAAGCGTTGCCTGCCGGTCAAATACCAGCCGGTATGCCTGCTTCATAATATTGACCATATCCACAGAACCTCTGTGCGGCAATCCGATCTCCAGATACAGCAGATTATTTTTTGCGATTCTCCGGCTACTACCCTGATGACTGTCTGCATATGCCTGCAGTTCCTGATACCACCGTTCACTTTCTTCCGGATTCAGCAATAGCGATTGCAGCATACTCATGCCACACATAAGCTCCGGACTTTTTTTCACGCTCTCTTCCGGCAGTGCGAGATAATATTGCTTCAATTCATAAAAATATGCGCTGTTTGGTGATTTTCTTGCATTGTCGATCAGGATAGAAAGCATTCGTTCTGTTGAACCTGCTTTCTCATACATTGTAAGTGCCTGCATTGGATCACCAGCTAACTGATAGAACAGTCCGGCATTTTCATATACATTTTTTATCTGTTCCTTTGTGTACTTTCTGTGCATCCTGCGCTGCATGGATAACCGCATATGATCTCGAAGCTTATAGATTTTTTCTCCGTTTGCTCCCATCTGTTCATCTAAGAAATTACCCATCCATCTTGCATGTTCGATCAGATTTTCTGCATCATTTGTTCCTGTGATCATCTCTGCCAGACGAACCGTAAATGTATCCACGATCGATATCTTCATCAAGAATTCCTGCATACGGATATCCCACTTGTCGTATACATGAAATTCCAGATAATTCCACATCTGCTCTATTACTTTTCTGGAATATTCATCATACTCTGAATCAGTCAGTCCATTTGTATATCCCAGTTCATAATACATGGACATTGCCACGCACAATGCAAATGCCATACCTCCGGTTTCGCGTGACAGACGCTGCTTCTGGGCTTCTGTTAAAACCATCTGTGTCTGTTCCACATATTTTAATATAGCCTGCATGTCCATAATAAGCATGGTTTCATCTATGATATAGAAGCCTTCCCGAAACCGGATCGTGGTAAGCCACGGCGGAACCGGGCATCGTCCTGACAAGATCACCCAGACATCTTCCCTCACGATCAACCGGAAAATAGCATCCTGGATTGCATCATCTTCTTCCCAGATCAACTCATGCAGATCATCGATCACTATGATCTTCCGCACCGCTCCTTCCGGAATCTGAAGTTCCTCCGGTGTTATCGTTCCTGCATGAAGCATTTTGTATTTTCTCTTTCCCAGATAGCGAGTGATCAGGGTGCTTTTTCCTGTTCCACTGACTCCATATATGTACGCGGTTACATTCTCATCATCTGCTGTCTTTAATAACCGCCACGCTTTTTTCGGTTTGATATAACAGTCTTTTTCTATTGATCTAGTTCCGTTCATAACCGCTGTCCTTTCGTTTGTTCCTTCTTCTCCGTGAATATCTGCGATTTCTCCGTTCTTCGAACTCCCGAAATCGCCTCAGCCATTCGCTTTCCGGACTTTCGTCCTTCTTGCTCATGTCTGTTTGCCCGGCAAATAATTACACAGCTTCGCCTGCTAGCAGGCATGCTGTCATTTACATATTTCTTCTCCGTGAATATCTGCGATTTCTCCGTTCTTCGAACTCCCGAAATTGCCACAGGCATTCGCATTCCGGACTTTCGTCCTTCTTGCTCATGTCTGTTTGCCCGGCAAATAATTACACAGCTTCGCCTGCTAGCAGGCATGCTGTCATTTACATATTTCTTCTCCGTGAATATCTGCGATTTCTCCGTTCTTCGAACTCCCGAAATCGCCTCAGCCATTCGCTTTCCGGACTTTCGTCCTTCTTGCTCATGTCTGTTTGCCCGGCAAATAATTACACAGCATGCCTGCTAGCAGGCATGCTGTCATTCGCTTATTTCTTCTCCGTGAATAACTGCGATTTCTCCGTTCTTCGAACTCCCAAAATCGCCTCAGCCATTCGCTTTCCGGACTTTCATCCTTCTTGCTCATGTCTGTTTGCCCGGCAAATAATTACACAGCATGCCTGCTAGCAGGCATGCTGTGTAATTGCTTGCCGGGGTTATTCACTCATTATATCACTTGTTTTGGCGCACTGTACACTGGACAAACGGCTAGTGTTGCTCGCTTTTTTATAATTTTTAATTCTTTCTAACAAAACACTTGCTTTTTTCAGGAGAAATATTTATACTAATACAGGTGTTGGGAACCATACATTTGAGTATGGATTTTCTTTCGGCGCGTGGCTCAGCTTGGTAGAGCGCTTCGTTCGGGACGAAGAGGTCGCAGGTTCAAATCCTGTCGCGCCGATTTTTTTGTGCTCTTTTTTACGCACAGTTATAAAACAATCCGTTTTTCCGAATCTTAAAAATGGAAGAACACATTACCCATTATTACGCAAGACGTTTGTACTCTATTCTAACGCAACGGTGCTAAGTTCCCCGCCTTTGGCGGCTCACTAAGAACCGGCGTTAGAAAAGGCTTGCTGCATAATAGTAATGTATCCTTCCATTTTTGTATTTCAACACAAGAAACGGATTGTTTTATAACCGCGCATACAGGTAAGCGAATTTTTAACAACAGAAGCTGTTGCATCCACGGATGATAGTTCAACAGCATCTGACGCTTCCCAGGTACAGGCTGATGCTTCTTCCGATCAGTCTGGAGACCAGAACGCTCCATCCGATTCGAATGGTACTCCACCGGAAAAACCGGACGACGACAATGCACCGGAAGATTCCAATGGCACTCCTCCTGATAAGCCGGATGGTGACAACGCAGGTCAGCCCGGCGGCGGATTTGGCGGTTCAGGCAAAATAACTCAGGGTAACAGCGCAAATACGATTGATTCCAACGGAACCTACAGCAATGAATCTTATAACTCTACCGGCGATGATGAGAATGCTCTCCGGGTGGATGGTGCAACTGTTACGATCAAAAATGCAACCGTCACTTCTTCTGCTCAGAACGGAAACAGTGTTGAAGTAAATTTCTGAAACTATATACAGTACGCAAAGTATTTTTTGCTCAAATTATATACAGTGTGCAAAGTAACCCGCTTCATAATACAAAAAGGCTATAACTGCTCTGAATAATACACAGTTCATAGTTATAGCCTTTTTATTGAAATAATTTAAATTTTTCTTTTTAAATGTAATGTACTTATTAATGCTTCCTGCAAAATCCTTGATACATTTACGCCTGCCCGCTCCGCTTCATAATTTAACCAGCTTGGAAGCGCTACATTTCTTCTAACAGTTCTTGTATCAATTTTTCGTCTATATTCTGCCGAATCAACATCCACAAAAGAAACAATGGTCTCACCTTCTTCAGCAAATGTTCCACTACTAATATCTAACTCTGTTATTCTGGATGGATCAGGAATATCCTCTTTATCATCCTCCATGGATATACATTTCAATTCAATAGCATCACGAGCCATATCAATGGCTTCATTCATATCCCTTCCCTCTGTCAAAATATCGAAATCTGGAACTTCAACTAATATATTTTTTTCTGTCTTTGTAAAATAAACTGGATATACATTTCTCATCCTTATTGCCTCCAATCCATTTATATTTATTATAGATTACAATATTACTTACATTCTTATAACAATCCATTTCTTCTCAATATTGCTTTTGCAAGTCGTTCATCTATTTCTCTATGTCTGGGGATTGTTTCTTTCTTACTCCCTTTAACATAAATATCATGACTTCCCCATGGTGCTCAAAAACAAACCCTCCTGCCTCAAGTTGTCTAATTAAATCCGATCTTTTCACCCAGTATCATCCCTCCTTATAATACTATTTATACACAACAATTGTGTAATGTTAATATATTTTCGTTCGTTCAATTCTTCCATCCTCTATCCTGTACCGGATCGGACACCGCTTACCTACAAAAGTGCCCTATGATTACTCATAGGGCACTGAGAAATTGATCCAAAATGTACAATAATACATTCATCATACTCTCTTTCTGAAACAATTATAAATATTCATATTTCTATTTTATCTAGTATTTGTTGTTTACAACCCCTTTCTAGCAGTAAATATGTTGCTTTTAGCTTATTTCTTCTGTTTCTTTTAATGTCATTTGAGGATAATAAATTAAGTCATTTATATCATTTATTTCATCAAATCCCATCTTTTTCATTTTTTTTATAAATTTCTTTATAAAACTCGGCTTTTTTGAACTTTTTCGCAACAATATTAAATAATAAGTGGCAAGGACTAAAAGGATCCCCCCCATTATACGAATTAAACGCACTGGACAAAACATAAATAAAACACCAACAACATATAAATACACAATACTAATGTATTCTGCTATATTCATTGGCTTTTCAAGCCTTGAAAATACTGAAAAAAATTTTTTTGTTTTATCATACAATGTATAATAATATTCCACAGAAAATTTATTTTTATTATTTATCCTCCCACATAAGCCTATTTTTTTATATTCTTCACTATAGCAATCTATCTTTATAATATATCCTACATTAGAACAAATAAATTTTGGATACAATCGATATTTAGAATATCCCTTAATTCTCATTCTTTTTCCATGATCAATATGTAACGGAAGATTATCATTGCTTTCTTTCACAAAAATTCTTGATCCTGTTGATGCAATAATATAGATTTTCAAGTCTTTACCACATATTACATTTTTCGAAGCGTTCCAAAATAAAAGATATATCTCTTTAGATTTTTTTAGAAAAATGTATCTTATTTTCATATCTGGATTACGACTTTTTTTATTTAAATCTATGGCAATCACTATACTTATTATTGATAATAATATTGAAATTATATTGTAATTTAAAAATTTCATCTTTCTTAAAGTCAAATTAAACGACTATATGCTCCTTTCTTAAGCCTTATAAAAATACATTTATTTTATCTTCCAATTCTTCCATCCTCTATCCTGTACCGGATCGGACACCGCATCGCAACCTTTGGATCATGCGATACGATAATGATCGTTATCCCCTGTCTGTTTAGTTCCAACAATAAATCCATAAGACTATCGGTATTTTCAGAATCTAACGCTCCTGTCGGTTCATCTGCAATGATTACTTTTGCATCCATTGCCAATGCTCTGGTGATCGCAACCCTCTGTCTTTGTCCACCGGATAACTGATTTGTCTTTTTTTGCTCTAACCCTGAAAGCCCGACAGCCGACAATATTTTCTTTGCTTTATTTTCAAATTTGCGATTATATCGTCCTCCGATCACTTCGGGCAGACATACATTCCGCAGAACTGTATCGTTTCCAAGAAGTCCAAAATCCTGCATGATCATCCCTATCTTTTGATTGCGTATTCTGCATCTTTCTTTATCAGCCATATCAGAAACCAGTTTCCCACAAAAACGATATTCCCCGGAACTCGGCGAATCAATTCCTGCAATAATATGCAGCAGAGTTGATTTTCCGGAACCGGAAGGTCCGGTAATGGCAACCATATCCCCCTCTTCTATTCTCAGATTAATATCCTTTAATGCATGCGTCTCGGTTGCTTTTCCTGCATTATATATTTTTTCAATCTTTTCTAATTCGATCATATCAGTCACCACCCTTTAATAATTCAATCTCCGCCTGTTTTCCGGTTCGCCGGAACCCCATCCATACGCTCAATAGCAGAATGAACAAAAGCACACTTGCTGAAAATCCATAACTAAATATCCCTATGTATCCGTAACTCTCCTGTATTTTTAATACCGTTTTTATAAACCATGGATATAAAAGTGCCGCTATTCCAAATGACACAGCCAGCAAAATTGCACCGGATGAGAAAATAACCGCTATCATCTTCTTTCTTGTCATTCCTAATATATAAAATACTGCAAACTCATTTTTCTTCTGTGCGATCATAAGATACAGATACCCGCCATATCCAAATACTGCGATCAAGGTCAACAAAGCAAATACAAGCACATACCATGCATTTTCTTCCAGCATATTCTTAAAAGCTCCTGCTGCTATCGTCCGGTAAGTATTTAAAGTTCCATAATTTCTCATTTTACTTTGCAAAGAGGTTGCCAGATTTTCTCCCGATACATGTTTTTCCGGTTCTATAAGAAAATTAACATTTGTCAAACGAGCAAACAATTCATCCATAGCCTTGCCAAATACAATAAATCTGTATTCCGATAAATCTTTCGACGGAACTGCCATATCTCCCAGTTCCATGATATCTCCATAACTGAAAACCACAGGAACCGCACTGTCTTCCTGTAAGATACCCACCACTTCACACGGTATTTTTATCGTATCATCAAAAGCAAGATTGATTTCCGTCTTTGTTCCAACCGGTAATTCCTCTGCCATAGAATCGCTGACCAATATCGGGACATATCCTTCCGATACATTTTTCAACACCGCTGATTCCGTATTTAACCGGATAACATCTAACATTTCGCTCGAATATAAAACCAGATTTGCGCTGCTCATCTTCCCATCCGTCTGCATATAAGTACCATTTTCAAATGCACATCGATCTACTTTTTTCACACCGTCCGACTCCCGCAGCAGCTCATAAATCTCTTTTGCCGCAGTTCCATTCCCGGTCATTTCCTGCGCATATATTGAATTATTCTTGCTAAAATGAACCATAGAATCAAAGTCTAATGTATATGCCGCTTTTACCTGCTTTTTGTCCATCAGATATGAATCGATCGGTTTTAATACAACAAATGACATTTCAAGCATACATATCAACTGAATGAATAAAACAATCTCACCAAATAACTTCTTTGTATATAAATACCTGCATATCCGAAGAAAATTCATACGATCTCCCCCTTTGTATATAAACGAACGACTTTTCCCATTGGTCTTAACGTGCATAATATCGAAAATCCAAACATAACAGCTAATATATATATTAGGCTATCAGTCATCGGGAACGCATTTCCATAGACATATTGAAGTAATGGAAATGTCAGATATTGCAGAATAATCGCAATGATACTGCCAACGCCATAATATAAAAGCCAGTGTCCATATATCAATAACATGCACCGTACTTTTGGCATCCCGCACAACCACAAAACGGTGATCTCTTTTTTATAAGTTGTGATCCACTCTGCCATGAGTCTGATTACTGTTATCCCGGCGATCATACACAAAAGAAATGCAAGTATTTCATATTGCGTCCGTCCTTCTTCCAGCACATCATCGGAATTGCTATCGGGTAAATATACCTGCGTCGATGGAAACATATCCTGTATTTTTTCTGCATATTTCTGCAAATCCTCATAAGATGCATAATTGAATTGCGCCAGTATCTGTTCCGGTTGAAATTCTTCTTTATAACATTTATATGGGATCAACATATATTGCATTTCCTCACCGGCTTCTTCCCCTAAAATGTCGATCTGTGACTGTGATGATCTGGCTGAAGCGAAGGACCATGGAACGATCCAGCCCATACCAATTACTTCATATATATGCTCTCCTGCCTCAAAACTTCCACTTCCGGCTATTGCATTTTTCATATTATCAGATACAAAACCAACATATTCACCTGCTGCCTGTTCCTCTTTGTTAAAAAAATTTCCTGAAGTGATCGGAAACCAATTGTTTCCTTTTGTTCCATCCCAGCCTACCAATATTTTTTTACTTTCCAACCTTGTGAAATATAATACATTTACCATTCCTTTTTTTGAGATGCTGTTCAGATATGCAGACAACTCATCCATATTTACACCGTTTTTCCCGTCTATATCGATCGTCAGAGATGCTTCCGTATTGCTGCAGGTAGCCAACTGATATTGTCCAACTGCCAACCCCAGCATGATACTGATGCAATATACACATATGACAACGCCTGACAATAACAACCCGGATATGACAGGATTCATGCTTATGTGTTTCTTTAATACATGTCCGAATATCATAGATATGCCCTCCTTCCTAAATAACCATGCAAGTAAATGATTTTGCAGCCACCTCTCACCCCGTACACCTGAAAGATCATCCCTTGCAAGTAAATGATTTTTCATCATCATACCATCTACATTCCCCTGTTCAAGGCACGCCGGCGCAAACAACATCCTGCCGGATGCAAACAACATACGGAAATGAAATTATAGTCTTCACAGCAAAGACTGGTATGTTACAATAAATATTGTAGAAGTGTAGATTTATCGAAAATAAACACAAACAATATGGGAATGCGAGGGGATATTTTTGAGTGACTATATTGCAGAATTTATTATAAATATCTGGGTATCATTTCTTTTTCTGATACTTGCAAATGGAAAATTAAACCGGCGAAGCTTCAGATATTCTTATCTGTTACAGATCCTGTCGGTTCTCGTATTGGCAGAATGTGCCTTATTACTGGATGTCATGCAGGCTCCCGTTATCATCAAATCCCTGACTATACTATTGGTCTTACATTACCTGTATACCTGTATATTCTTTACGTTCCAGATCAGCAATCTCTTCTGGGTCGTTATATTCTGCATAGTAGAACTTGCTTCCAAATTCATAGCAACCATACTCCCTGTAGAATGGCTGCACACAGATGCCGATGGGATGCTGACGGACCATGCAGTACAAAGCCCGGTTACGATCCTGTATCTTCTGACCCTTACGGTATTGACATCCATTCTGCTCTGTTTCTCATCCAGAGCCTTCAAGCTCTCACGAACAGAAAAAATAATCTTCGTTCTGTTGTCAGTCTTATGCATCGTGATTGAAAATCTTATCGTTGCCGGTCAGGTGAATATCCATACCGGAAGCCCGGAAACCTATGCAGATCTTCTGTCTGCCATCTGTTTCCTGATCTTGATCTTATTTGTCTCCCTGACAATATACCTGTACCATCTCGGCATAGAACGTGAGAAAAATATCCAGTTGTCCAGGCAACAGCTCCTATCAGAAATGGAGCGTAAGCAATACGACCAGATCATCAGCTCCATATCAGAGCTTCGCTATCTGAAGCACGACATCAGCAATCATCTGGACACCCTTCATGCCCTGATGGTAAATCATGCATATCCGGAAGCAGAGGCATTTATCCGGGACCTGACCGCAACCGTAAATAACAACCACTACATTCTTGCGAGCGGCAACTCCACGGTAGACAGCATCCTCACAAATAAACTGATCCAATGTAAATCTGCACAGATTCAGGTTGAATACTCGGTATTTCTGCCGGACAGCATTCCGCTATCAGATATTGAATTATGTTCCTTACTTGGTAATTTATTTGACAATGCCATCGAAGCATGTGAACAGCTTCCGGAAACAGAACAACGCTCGATTGATTTTTCGATGAAACCATTTCAGAATATGCTTTCCATCGCCATAAGCAACCGGACAAATGGATATTACAGAATAGATAAGAAGAATCATTTCCTATCAACGAAAACCATAGAGGATACACCCGAACATGGATTGGGGCTGTCGAGAATCCAAAGTATTGTGAACGATCATAACGGTATTTTTAACATTCAACCAACGACGGATACCTTTATGATCCAGATATTATTGCCACTTAAATGAAAGGATGAACCAATCAGATGAATATAAATATCGCTGTACTGGAAGACATTCCAAAACATTATAAACAATTAGCGGAAGTTATACATAACTGGGCTGAGAAAAAGGAATATGCTGTTTCTGTCAAATGGTTTCACGATGAAACTTCTATTTTAGGATCAGCATTTATGAAAGATTGTAATTTGCTGTTTTCCGATATTGAACTGAAAAATGCCGACACGAATATACCTGCCGATGATCACATCAAAAATGGAATCGATATCTGTACACAATTAAGGAAAAACGGATATCAAGGAGATATTATTTTTCTTACAGCCTTCCGTGAATATGTCTTTGACGGATATCAGGCACAGGCGATCAACTATTTATTAAAACCTGTTTCACCTGAAGCGATCGAACGTTGCCTGGATCAGTATATTTCACTGCATTCTTCAGACTATTATTGCCTGCATAAGGACAATAACATCACACGGATTCCGTTCAATGATATCATTTCCATAAGCAGGTTGGGGCATGACTGCTGTATCACAACAGCTTCCGGCTTATACACAGAACGAACCTCGCTGAAAAACATGGAACAGCATCTGCCCGAACCATTTATACGGTGTCACAAGTCCTGCATTGTCAATATAAATCATGTCACCTCATTATCCGGCTCCACGATCTATCTTGCAAATAAACAGACCCAGACAGTCGGAAGAAATTATCTGGATGACGTACGAAAAGCATTGCTGCGAATCGCACAATAAAACAGCACCCTATAAGCATGATACCTTTCAAGCAGTCAATGAAAATAACCAATGTCTGCTCAAAAACGTATCACTGCCCACAGAGTGCCTGAAATAATACATCTTCTACTGATTCTTCACATTCTCCACAAATCTCAGGATCTTCTCCCGGTCTTTGCCGATTCCGGTGTCGTTCTCCACACCGGAGCTGGTGTCTGCACCATCCACATGAGTTGCGGCAAATGCCTCTGCCACATTGTCAGGATTTAAACCTCCGGCAAGAAGGGCAAACTTCTCATCATGTGGAATATCGGAAAGTACAGACCAGTCAAAGGTCTTCCCACTGCCCGGTGTCTGTGCATCAAAGATATATCCTTTTACTATATCAGCCTGATGATATTTCTCATAAGAAGACAGATCATGTACATTAAATGCTTTGATAACAGGAATATGGATCTCCTGCAGCAGTTCCTCGCTGATATCCCCATGAATCTGGATCATCTGGATTCCGGCCGCTTCGATCTCCCGTATCTGATCGAGCGTCGGTTCTACCGTTACCGCTACGGATGTAATCTCAGGATTCAGTATCTTTATAAGGGAAGATGCTTTTTCTACTGTGATATTCCGCTTGCTTTTCGGAAAGAACATCACCATTCCCATAAAGTCCGCACCGGCTTCATTTACATATTCAACTTCCTGTTCTTCTGTGATTCCACAGATTTTTACCAGACTCATAGCTTCTCCATTCTATCATTTATATGTACGACCTCTTTATCATAGTGGTAGAACAATACTTCTATATAAGAATCGATTATTTACACAGTTCATCTGCCAGTGCATCGATCTGTGCAAGGCTTGCGTCATTTAATGCCGCCTTGATCTGAACTGTTGTATCAGTAAATGTCAGATTCTTGCTGTTTTCAAACATACCCTTCATAACCTTTGCAGCCATCGGAGCCCATGCACCATTCTCAATCAGACCGATCGTGCGGTTCTGGAAATTACGCTCTGTCAGGTGATTAATGAACTCTCTCATAAATGGGAAAATGTCACCATTATAGGTCGTTGTTGCAAGTACCAGTTTGCCATAACGGAACGCATCCTCTACTGCTTCTGCCATATCACAGCGGGCAAGGTCATTGACTGCTACCTTTGGACATCCCTTTTCAGTCAGCTTCTTTGCAAGAAGCTCTGCTGCTTCTTTTGTATGTCCATAGACAGATGTGTAAGCGATCACTACACCATCCGTTTCTACTCCATAAGATGACCATGTATCATATAAACCGATGTAGTATCCGAGATTCTCTGTCAGAACCGGTCCATGAAGCGGACAGATGATCTGGATATCCAGTCCTGCTGCCTTCTTCAACAATGCCTGAACCTGTGCACCGAACTTTCCTACGATTCCGATGTAGTAACGGCGAGCCTCACATGCCCAGTCCTCCTCTACATCCAAGGCTCCGAATTTGCCGAAGCCGTCCGCGGAGAATAATACCTTATCTGTGCTGTCATAGGTCACCATAACCTCCGGCCAGTGTACCATCGGAGCCATGACAAATGTCAGCTCATGCTTTCCAAGTGATAAGGTATCTCCCTCTTTCACCATCATTCTTCTATCAGCATAATCTTTTCCAAAGAAGTTCTTCATCATGTTAAATGCTGCCGCCGTTGCAACAACTGTTGCTGTCGGATACTTCTCCATGAAATTTGCAAGATTCGCCGAATGATCCGGCTCCATATGCTGAACTACGATGTAATCCGGTGTCCGGCCTGCAAGCTCCGTTTCCAGCTTTGCAAACCATTCGTCTGTAAAATTTTGATCCACCGTATCCATAACGGCAATCTTCTCATCCATGATCACATAAGAATTATATGCCATGCCATTTGGCACAATATACTGTCCCTCAAACAGATCAATCTCATGGTCATTCACACCGATGTACTTAATATCATTTGTAACTGTCATTCTTTTCTTCCTCCTGTCATTTCATTTATATATTTTCTGCCTGCAATCACTCTATACACCTGCAATTTTCTTATAACATATGGTATCAACACAGAACCCGATACAATATGTTCTTTGCATTTTTATCTTATCCGCTTTAATCCACAGACTTCAAGGACTCCGCCATATTGATCCGCTCCAGTCTCACCGACATAAACAGGTTGACACAGCCATTAAAAGCAAACGTCAGGATAATGCTGTACACATAACTAAGCGGTGAAATGTAAGTGTCAAATGAAACCATATCCACACGAATCTGATCCATAACAAAGCTATGCAGAAATACTCCGAGCACCAGACCGACCGCTATTCCGATTGCCGTCAGCACCCAGTTTTCACGGAACACATAAGATGAGGTTTCATTTCTGAAAAATCCAAGCACCTTTACGGTTGCAATCTCCCGGATTCGTTCTGTAATATTGATATTTGTCAGGTTATACAGCACGATAAATGCCAGTGCTGCCGCCGACAGGATAACGACCAGAACGATATAGTCCAGACTCTTCATCATATTGCTGATACGTTCGCGCATATCTCCATTCACGACTACTGCAGAAACTACATTTTCTTTCATAAGATCGGCAGCCACTTCATGTGCATCCATATCAGGCTTCAGATTGAAATAGACGGAATGATATACCGGAGCTTCTCCCATCTGATCCATGTATGTTTCCGGCGACAGATATACATAATTATATACATAATTTTCAAAGATGCCGGAAATCTTTGCCTTGATCTCTTTCATATCACTGTTCCGGATCGTAATGGTATCTCCAACGGACAGATCATACCGGGTTGCCAGAGCACTGTTGATAATCGCCTCATCCTTGCCCGGATAAGCGACCTTCTTATTCTTACTGTTGTGAAAATCCATATATTTGTCCGAATGCTCCGGTTCCTTCATAATAACCAGATTAATGCTCTTAATGCCATCGGACTCTATCAGATCCCAGCTTGTCTCACCAACAAAATCATAGTCCTGCATATATTTGTCTAATTTATCATACAGATCACCGGCTGCCGCTGATTCCGAACCCGTCTGCGTTGCTTCCTGCTGATCCTTCTGATTTTCCTCAGAAGCTGCATTCATTTTCTTTACATCATCAACACTCTCTGCAAGGGTCATCGTTCCGTCTAAGATCTGGATCTCATCATACTGACGATCTGCAAAGCCGGCGATCGAATCATTGATACCAAATCCGGTCAGAAGCAGGGCTGTGCATCCACTGATTCCTATTACCATCATAAAGAAACGCTTCTTATAACGGAAGATATTTCGAACCGATACCTTATGCAGGAATTTTAACCGTTTCCATACAAATGATATTTTCTCAAGAAATACACGTTTGCCCGCCTTCGGTGCCTTCGGCCGCATCAGACCTGCCGCAGTCTCCGACAGCTCATACCGGCAGGG
>UMDU01027716.1_pt1 | contig 16816 bp, 17 predicted proteins | sample 1964581 | NCBI WGS metagenome assembly UMDU01 (sample SAMEA4836003, study PRJEB28245) | human gut metagenome | biome: gut microbiome; material: fecal sample | place: Denmark | collected 2008
AGCAATGGACGACGGTGAGATATTAGGCTTTGACGCAAAGGGCTTTTTGGTGAACCACTATGACAGAGATATCCCCGAAGCGGATATATCCCAAAGCCGAGCGAAAGAGAGCGTGTCCCCGCGCCTTGAAATAGTATCCGGCAGGCTTGCACTTATCCCTACCGACGGTTTGGAGGAGAAGCTGTGTTATGAGTTCAGATGCAGGGCAGAAAACGGCAGGAACGTGCTTGTGTATATAAATGCACAAACTGCGGAGGAAGAGCAGATACTCATTCTTGTGGAAAGCAAGTCAGGAACACTGACTGTGTAAAGTAGGAGGATAAAAAAAATGTCAGATTTCAGAAATTCAAAAACAAAGGATAACCTTATGAGAGCCTTTGCAGGGGAAAGTCAGGCACGAAACCGCTACACAATGGCGGAGGAAAAGGCAAGACAGCAGAAGCTTTATGTGCTTGCCGACCTGTTCAAATTCACAGCCGATCAGGAGAAAGTTCACGCAAAGATATTCTACGAACATCTCAAAGAGCTGTCAGGAGAGAGCGTGTTTGTTGACGGCGGTTATCCTGTGGATATTTCGGAGGATATGTGTACCTTGCTTGGTATGGCAGACCACAACGAGCGTCAGGAATCGGAAGATGTTTACCCTGCGTTTGCTGAGGTCGCAAGGCAGGAGGGCTATGGAAAGATAGCGCAGGACTTTACGAATATCGCCAAGATAGAGAATGTTCACGGCAAGCGTTTTTCGGCATTTGGCAAGCTTATGAAAGAGGGAAAGCTGTTCTCTTCCTCCCAGTCTGAAACGTGGGTATGCTTGAACTGCGGTTATATCGTGGAGGGCACACAAGCCCCTGAGAGGTGTCCTGTTTGCGGAGAAGCGCAGGGATATTATATCAGGCTTTCAATGGCTTCATGGGGAAGTAATTGTAACTGTGATAAATAGTGTTCTGTGCGGTGCGGCTGAAAATGCCGTGCCGCATTGTGCTATGTAAAAATACATCGCCGCAGGCGATACCATAATTTCTCACTCCTCACTCCTCATTCCTCACTTTCCCGATTTGTTTGCATTATTCACAATTATATGTTATAATAAAAATAATTGCGATAAAACATGAAAGGACTTGTGATAATTGATATATCTTGATAATGCCGCCACCACAAAACCTTGTGATGAAGCTAAAGCGGCTGTAATGAAAGGCTTGGAGGTCTTCGGAAACCCCTCTTCTCTGCACAGAGCAGGTCTTGACGCTGAGCTTCTTGTTTCTGACGCTCGTGAGATCATTGCCGACGCTCTCGGTGTTACCCCTGATGAGGTCTATTTCACTTCGGGTGCTACTGAAAGCAACAATACCGCTATTTTCGGGGCTTACAAGGCTCACGGAAAACGTAAAAAGCGCGTTGTCATATCCTCTGTTGAACACCCTGCTGTGAAAAATCCTGCCCAGGAGCTTGAAGATATGGGCTGTGAGGTCATAAGGATATCCCCTGACGAGAACGGCGAGATAAACGCTCGTGACATCTTTGCCGCTGTGAACGAGGACACTTTCCTTGTTAGCTGTATGCTTGTGAACAACGAAAACGGCTACATACTTCCTGTGGAAAAAGCTTTTTCTATGATAAAGAAAAAGTATCCCCAGGTGATTACTCACTGCGACTGCGTTCAGGGATTTATGAAAATTCCTGTGAAAGCCAAAAAGCTGAATGCCGATATGATATCTCTCAGCGGTCATAAAATATATGCTCCAAAGGGTATCGGTGCGCTGTATGTGAAAAAGGGCATTCATATACCGCCTTTTATGCTTGGGGGAGGACAGGAAAAAGGTTTTCGTTCGGGTACTGAGTCAGTGCCGCTCATATGCGGTTTCGGTGCGGCGGTGAAAAAGCTTGCGCCGAATGTTTCTGCGAACTTTGAAAAGGCGGCTGATATCCAAGCCTATCTCATAGAAAAGTGTAACGAAAACGGCGATGTTTTCGTAAATTCACGAAAAGGCGGCTCGCCTTATGTCACAAGCATTGCCGTCAATGGGTTAAAGTCCGAAGTGCTTCTCCACTATCTTGAAAAGCGTGAGATATATGTTTCAAGCGGCTCAGCCTGCTCAAAGGGCAAGAAAAGCTCTGTGCTAAAAGAGTTCAGATATCCCGAGCAGAGCCTTGACTCCACTATCAGGATAAGCTTTAGCATCGACACCACAAAGGCCGATATCGACGCTCTTATGGAGGGCATAAGGTCTGCGCAGAATGACCTGCGCAAGGTAAGGTAAAACACACAAACAAATGTTTTGTACTATTTATAAAGGGGAACGGCGAAAAAGGTCGCTTTTGACAGGTTTTTGACGAGGACTTTTTTGTGCAGTTTTCGTAAAGAAAGGATAAAATTTATGAAAGAAATCATTCTCTGCAAATATGGTGAGATAGCTCTGAAAGGTCTTAACAAATCAAGCTTCGAGAGCATGATGACAAAGAGCGTAAAAAGAAGACTTAAAAGCTGCGGACAGTTCAGCGTATCAAAGGCGCAGTCCACATTGTATGTTGAGCCACTCAATGATGACAGCGATGTTGACATGGCGGTGGAAAAGCTGTCGAAAATTTTCGGCATAGTTAAGCTCTGTCGCTGCTGCGTTTTGGAAAAGGATATGGACGAGATACTCACAAAGTCACTTGACTATATCGAGGACGAAATGGAAACTGCGAGAACTTTCAAGGTGGACGCAAAGCGTTCAGATAAGAAGTTCCCATTCAAGTCCCCTGAGATATGTATAGAAATGGGCGGAAAGATACTTGAAAGATTTCCACACCTTAAAGTTGACGTTCATGACCCTGACGTCGTAGTAACAGTGGAGATAAGAGAAACCAACGCCTATGTCCACGCAGGCTCTATCGAGGGTGCAGGCGGAATACCTGTCGGCTCAAGCGGAAAGGCAATGCTTCTTCTCTCAGGCGGTATAGATTCGCCGGTCGCAGGCTATATGATGGCAAAGCGTGGTGCGATAATATCCGCTATCCACTTTGAAGCTCCACCGTATACTTCCGACAGAGCGAAGATGAAAGTTGAAAAGCTTGCCAAGATAATCACTGCTTACTGCGGTGATATCAACTTCTTCTGCGTGCCTTTTACGGAGATTCAGGAGCTTCTGAGAGATAACTGCCCTGAGGAGCTTTTCACTATCCTGATGAGAAGACTTATGATGGAGATAGCTCAGAGGATATGCGAAAAGGAGGACATTCAGGCACTTGTAACAGGAGAGAGCCTTGGACAGGTAGCGAGCCAGACTATGTATGCAATGGTCTGCACAGACGCCGCTTGCCGTATGCCTGTATTCAGACCATGCGTTGGTATGGACAAATCTGAGATAGTGGAGATAGCAAGAAAGATAGATACTTTTGATACCTCTATCCTCCCTTATGAGGATTGCTGTACAGTTTTCACGCCAAAGCACCCTAAGACAAGACCAAATCTTGCAGACGTTGAAGCCGCTCAGAACGCTTTCGATTGGGAGCCTTATATCCAGAAAGCTATCGAGGGAACAAAGCCTTATCTTATCAGAAACGCATAGCGTATTTTCATGGCGTACACCCGTTGCATGGTGTCTGTGAAAAGGTTACAAACGGGTTAAAACTGTAACAGCTTGTAGCTTAATTGTACGCTTTTTTGTACCCGAATATTGTGTCTTTCCATGGTGAAAAATGCCGAAAAGCCCCGAATTTTCAGGGCTTTTCTTTGCGTCCAAAAGGGTGCCAGATGGGCTTGCTAATAATGAAAAATCAGTAATTTGGTAACAAAAGTGTAACATCTGCTTGCAGAATTTGCTATTTACATTGGTTTTTGAAAATCGTCGAATTAACAAAATGGACAAAAAGAGCCGATTTTTTATGTGCAATATATAACTAAAAGGGGTGATTATTACTATGAAATTTGCTGAAGGTGACAAAGTGGTTACAGATAGTATTGACATAGTTACAAAAAGTGTAGTAAAATATATGATAAAGAGCGGTCAGAAGCTGTGTACTGCGGAAAGCTGTACAGGCGGAATGATAAGCCAGACGATCACTTCCGTTTCGGGAGCGTCGGAAATGTTCCTCGGCGGTGCTTGCACCTATACGGAGGAAATAAAGATGAAGCTTCTGAACGTGAAAAAGGAAACGCTGGAGCAGTATACTGTTTATTCTGAGCAGACAGCCAGTGAGATGAGCAAGGGTGCGCTGAAGCTTTTCGGTGCAGATTGTGCAGTGGCTGTTACTGGTATAGCAGGACCAAGCGGCGGCTCTCAGGAAAAGCCTGTGGGAACTGTATATGTTTCAGTGAGAAGTCATCAGAAAGAAATAGTCAGACGGCTTGAGCTTTATAAAGAATATGAGAATTTGGACAGAAGAAAGATCCGTATGCTTACAACAGAAACAGCACTGAGAATGGTGCTTGAGCTGTATGAACAAAAGGCGGAGGCTTGAAATAAATGTCAATGGCTAATGAAACAATGAATCTGTCCGAAAAGGACGATACAAACTTTTTTGTAAGAGTAGTAAGATATTTTATCCCGTGGAAGGGCGACGGAGCAGGAGAAGTGTTCAGAAAGATAGTGTTCATGTTCTCTATCGTGCTTTTCTGTGTTTCTCTTAATGAGCTTTCTGATTTTCTGAAAGCCGACGAGCAGGATCAGAGCTATATGCAGGAGATCGTAAATTACGAGCCTGACTTTAGCGATAACGTTGACCTGAGCAAGAATAACGGCTCAGACGATATTGACGTTTCTGACCCTGAGGCTTCAACGAAGGACAGAGAAGTTCAGGGTTGGGCTAAGAAGCTTCTGAAAAGGAACAAGGACGTCGTAGGCTGGATAAAGATCCCCGGCTTTAAAAATTCCGCAGGTGATGAATATATAAACTTCCCTGTTCTTAAAGGCAAGGATAATGAATATTATCTTTACAAGAATATAGACAAGCAGTATTACGAATCGGGAAGCATTTATGCAGACGCCTGGTCTACCATAAATAAGGACGGGCAGTCTGACAATATCACGATATATGGTCATAACATGAGATATGTGGGAACTTCCTTTACTCACCTTACTGAGTATAAAAAGGGCGTTGATTTTCTTAAGAAATATCCTGTTATCGAGTTCAATACTATCTATGACAGCAACTGTAAGTATGTTATCGTGGGTGCGTTCGTGACGGGAATACTTGAAAATCAGGACGACGGAAAGCTCTTCAAATACTGGACTACCAGATATTTTGACGACGCTGACTATAAGTTTGACGATTGGATCTCAGAAGTGAGAAAGCGTTCGTGGTATTCAAACGATATCGAGTGTACAGCAGACGATAAGTATATATCGCTCTCAACTTGTACAAACGAAACTTCAAATCTCAGGTGGGTGATCGTGGCAAAGAAAATGACGGCTGACGATAACCTGGATCTTATAATAGATTCCTATAAGGACAAGGCAAATAAGGATATTTATTTTCCTAAATGCTGGAGAAACGTATACGGAAACAATAAGAAGTATTTCGGCTGGGATTATTGATGTTTATTACACCAAATCGGTGTAAAATAAATTTTAGCTGACGTCAAGCTCACGGACGGCAGTGAAGACGGTTTGCGTGCAGACGGTCGGAAAGGGTAATGTGATTAAAATGAAGCAGAAAAAAACTGAAGACAGCATAAAGCGAACAGCTAAGCCGTCGGTCAGGAAAGTAGGAACAATGCTGGGCAGCGGTGCGCTGGCAGTGCTGATGATAGGTACAGTAAGTATCTTTGCACTTACAAGCAGCAACAACGAGGCTCAGAAGGACACAAAAGCTGCAATAACCAACACTAAGACCACTTCTGTGACAGAAGCAGAAACTGAGAGAGATGAGACCTATACTTCAATGAACACCGTTACATGGAGAAAAGCGGGTATCAGCGAGTATAAAATGGCACAGGCAGAGTCTGAGACAACAACTTCCGCCAAAGCCACTACAACAAAAAAGACAGAAACTACTAAAAATGCAGCAAAAGAAACAAAGGTCAATAACGTAACAATGGTTGCAACTGAGATCGTGAACGTCAGAGAAAAGGCTGACAAGAACTCAGAGATAGAAGCTATCGTTGCAACAGACGAGGAAGTTATCGTTACGGCTGAAACAAGCGACGGTTGGTATAAGGTTACATACGGCGACTACAGCGGATATGTAATGAAGGACTATCTTAAAAAGGCAGAAGTAACAACAACTTCCGCTGCGAAGTCCGAAACTACAACAGCAGCTAAGAAGTTTGAAACAAAAAAGACTACGACAACAAAGGCTAAGACAACAAAGTCTGAACCAAAAAAGACAGAAACAAAGAAAGCAACAACAGCAAGCTCGAACAGTTCTGTTATAAGCTATACAGATGAAGAATTTGATATGCTTTGCTACGTTCTTCAGGGCGAGGTAGGAAACTGCTCAGAGCAGAGCAAGATCGCTGTTGCAAATGTTATTATCAACAGAGTGAAAACAGGCAGATTTGGAAGCTCTATAAGCGACGTTCTTACAGCGCCAAATCAGTTCACTGCAATAAACGGCTATTACAGCGGCAGAAACAAGCCAACTCAGAACACTATTGATTGTGCAAAGAGAGCGCTGAACGGCGAGGATAATTCAAACGGTGCAGTTTATTACTACGCTCCACGGTATTGCGGTGGAAGCACAGCGTCTTGGTTTGAATCACTCACATTCTGCATGGAGCTTGATGGTCAGAGATACTTCAAGTAATATTTGAAGTTTTTGGCTAAAATGCCGATATTGTAGATGTAAAATTGTATATTATGCTGAAAAGTCAGGACGAAACTTAGCTTTGTCTTGACTTTTTTTCAGTATTTGATAAACTATTATTTAGGTATGCAGTGAGTATTTTGCTGCCATTGGGAATGTTTTGCGGTGTGACCGCTTGAAGGTAAGGACAGTGTCTTGACGATGAATTTGATGACAAAAAAGATATGTGCAAATGTCTGCGCAGCGGTAATGAGTATAACTGCCGTTGGTATATGCGGTGAGCTGCTGCTGGATAATAAAAGCGTGGGCGCAGAAAAAGCCCCTGCGGTGCAGGTCAAAAACGTTGAAGCTCAAAGCGTTAAAACCACTGCCGCTACTGAGGTCTATGACTTTGTGAAGTTCAAAAAGTCCTCTGTGGATAAGTATGATATGTCTTATGTTCAGCAGAAAAAGCAGGCAAAGACCACAAAGAAAAAGGCTTCAGCCAGTGAGTTTACTGTGGAAATGCCTGAGGATAAGGGCGAGTATTACGATATAAAGAACGACCCTGCTAACTTTACAGATACAAGAAGCGTCGCTGATGAGTATTATACTGTCAACGATATAATCTCAGGAAATATTGTCACTCTTAATGGTCATGAACTGCTCTGTCAGATAGTCAACAGCGAGATAGGCGGTGAGTGGGGCGAGGAAGCCATAAAGGCGCAGGCCGTGGCGGCTTATACATGGGTCAGATTTAACGATTCTATCGGTGCTATACCTACGGTGGGGCTTAAAAGCGGATATTCTTCAAAGATAGAAAGATGTGTAAATGCCGTTGAGGGTCAGACCGTTATGTATAAAGGCAATATCATAAATGCAGTTTATTCTGCTTCAACAGCAGGTTATTCTACCACCAGCGAGGATATATGGGGCGTTTCTTACCCGTACCTCAAGCGTGTAAAGAGCGAGTTTGACGATAAAGATCCTAACTGGGGCATTGAAGCTACATATACAAAAGACGAGGTCAAGGAGCGTATCGAGAGCCAAACTGATATAAAGCTTTCCGACGACGTGAAGAACTGGTTTAAAATAGACTCTGCTTTCAGCGGAAAGTATATAAGCGGAGTGACTATCGACGGTCATACGATCTGTACCTATGATGGCAGTGAAGCTAGGATAACAGGTATCACGCTCTGCAACCTCTTTGATGTGAAATCGAACGCCATGGAGATAAGCTATAAGGACGGTGTGTTCACTTTCAAGTCCTATGGCTGGGGTCACGGTGTTGGAATGTCGCAGTGGGGCGCTTGCTATTATGCCGAGGCTGGCTATACATACGATCAGATACTTACTCACTATTATGTGAATTGCTATCTTGGTCTGTCGGCTGTAAATGACAAAGCTGTAAAGAGAGGTCAGATGTCGCAGGACGAGATAGATAAGGAGATAAAGGATTCAGAGATAGTTGACGAGGGCGGAAACGCTTCAGGCGACAGCAAAGAGGACAGTGAGCCTGCACAGACTCAGCCGACCGAGAGCGGCACTGTTACCACCGCTCCTGCTACAGAAGCACCTGATACTACAACAACTTCGTTTGACGTTCAGCCTGAGGATAATATCACCATAGAGCAAAATACAGACAAAATATTATAACCGAAAGGGAGAATAAAAATGGGATTTTTTTCACCTAAGAATACACCTGAAAATGCAGTAAAGGCACAGATAGACGCAAAGCTTGCCTTTATAAACGATAAGTATACTGAGATAGGCAGATTTGTCAAGCTCAGAATGGCTGACAAGATAGAAGAGCCGGAGGTGAAAAACCTTATTGCTCAGATAGACGCAACTCTTGAAGAACTGAAAAATCTTAATGAACAGCTTCTTACCATCAGAGGAATGAAACTTTGTTCCGGCTGTGGCCACGAGATACCAGTGAATATGGCGTTCTGCCCTAACTGCGGAACAAAACAGCCTGAAATGGCTCAGCCTGTTTATCAGCAGCCTGCTCAGGGCGGTGCAGTTCCAATGGGCGCACAGCCTGTTATACAAAACAGTCAGGGCTATCATAATCACCCTGTTTCACCTGCTTATAATCAGCCACAGGCTAATCCTGTTTATGGCAATCCTGCTCAGCAGAATGTTCAGACAGCCGCTCCTATCCCTGAGCCTGCTGTGGCACAGACTGCTGCACCTATCCCACAGCCTGAAACAGCACCTCAGCCTGCACCAATGCCACAGCCTGCTCCGGTGATAGCAGAAGCTCCGGTGCAAGAGCCTGCAAACAGCAGTTTTGTATTCTGCTCTCAGTGCGGCCACAAAGAGCCTGCAGGCGTTAAGTTCTGCTCAGAGTGCGGAATGAAGTTGTAATAAAAAAATTAAGGCAGCGCAGGATAATAAGTGCGTTGCCTTTTTGAGTAAGAAGTAAAAGAAGTAAAGGAAGATCTTTATGTCAGTGAATATTTCAAGCGAGCTTATGGATTATGATGTTATACTTGCTTCAGCGTCGCCAAGAAGAAAAGAACTGCTGTCATTGATGTGTGAGAATTTCAGGGTTATCCCCTCTGATTGTGACGAAAAAATACCAGAGGACGTTACACCAGAACTTGCCCCTGAGTATCTTTCAGGGATAAAATGCAGATGTATCGCTTCGGTCTATGACCTGAGCGTTGTTATCGGCTGTGACACTGTTGTAATATGCGATGGGGAAGTTCTCGGTAAGCCTGTGGACGAAGCTGATGCCATAAGAATGTTAAAAATGCTGTCAGGCAAGACTCATCATGTTGTAACAGGCGTTACCCTTGGCAGAGGCTGTCGTTACAGTAGCTTTTCCGCCACCACCGCAGTGACTTTCAGAGAGCTTTCCGACCAGGAGATAAAAGCCTATGTGAAAAGCGGCGAGCCTATGGATAAGGCGGGGGCTTACGGCATACAAGGGCTTGGAGCACTTCTTGTGGAAAAGATAGACGGGGACTTTTATAACGTTGTTGGTCTGCCTGTGAGCAGGCTTGCAGAGGAGCTGCACGAGTTTTTGAAGAAGGTTCAGTCGAAGTAGATCTTCTTGTTGCTCTCCTGAGTTTTCGGGAACACTGTCACCTTGTCGTTTCCGTCAACTATGCAGAGAAAGACCTTGTCAGGTGATGAACAGCCTTGCTTTCTTATTTCGTTGGTGAGCCATTTTATCTCCTTGCCTGCGTATTTCAGGTTGTCCTCCATAATAACGCCGTCAAGGATAAGGTCGGTGCAAAGCTTTTCGTCATGCTTCTCATATCCTAAGTCTTTTGGAGTGAGGGGTGCTTCTGTGGCACGTTCCATGAAAGAGATAGTGCCGTTGGTTTCCAGAATAGCGTAGTAAATCTTTGAGATGTCGAAATAGCCTGACGTTCTTGCTCTTGAAAGCAGATCGTTCACATCAAGCTTGGCGGTCTTAAGGTTTTCGGGATATATTTTGCCTTTTTCAATAAGCAGGATAGGCTTGCCCGAAAGAAAATGTCGGCAGTGGATAGATTTCATCGTAAGCACAGACAACAGAAAGCCTGTCAGTCCGTAAAGCACCATTGCGATAACAGGCACGATAAGCTCGTCCATTTCCTGCGAAACAGCCATTTCAGAGGCGATAGAGCCTATGGTGATTCCGTTGATGTAGTCAAAAAGCGTGAGCTGTGATATCTGCTTGTTGCCAAGAAGCTTTGATATGGCAAACATAACGATTATAGAGCCGACTGTGGCAAGTATGGTGTGAGTGATGTTCATAGGTGTTTGACCCCTTTCTGAATATGCCCTTATTATCTGCATATGCGAACGTATTATTCTTCTGACGCATATTATGACAGAGAAACGTTGTGAGCAGGAAAGGGCGGTATCAGTGGAAAACAGGGGATCGTGCTGCGGTCAGCAGCTTAATATAATGGCTGCGGCATTTGCAAATTATCTTGGCGAGGGTTTGAGCGTTGACCAGCTTGGGCTGCTGTCAGCCTTTTTGCAGTCGGTGGGCGAGTCGCTTGACGTTATCGCCTCCGCAAGGCAGCTTTGTGCAGGAAATGATAATAATATAGCAGATAATTGATACAGGAGCGTAAAATGGGACTTTTCAGAAAAAATAAAGGTACGCCCTTGAAAGAGCTTGAACGCTATCATGGGAAACGAGTTTCCTATGTGGTGGCGCGTGAGGGCGCAGAGGAAAATGTTATCGGAAGAACAGGCGGAATATCTGTGGACAGTGAAAAGCTTGTGGTGGTGTGTGACGGACACGAGGTTTTCAGGTGCAGTACCGACGGCATAGTCTGCGCTGAGCTTATGAGCCACAACGGAGCGGATATAAAGGGCAGGGATATGACCACAGGGAAGCTTCGTCATATCGTTGTGCATTACGCAAACAAAAGGTGATTTTTTTGCAAATGCACTCTCTTTGCACATAATTCTATCACATTGCAGTGGTAATATTATTACAGTCGGAAAGGAAAGACCGACAGTTAAAAAGACTTCATGATTGTTTTCTTCATATATTTTTTCTATACTTCCTTAATGAATAAAAACCTGCACGAGCGTGTGGGTTTTTATTTTTTGTATAATGTCTTAGAGAAAAATTCATTTTATTGCTGTTGACAATTCATATTTATGGTGATATAATGATTGTATTGAATATCGTAAAGGCTGTGACGAGAAAGGTGACGGTGCGAATACTTCGCAGAGAGCGGACGTTTGGTGAAAGTCCGCAGGGATAACGCCGTCAGGATCATCTCTGAGCTGATCCGCCTAAGCAAATGTGTTAAGCGGATACGGTTTCTCACCGTTAGAAAGAGATATGAGTGGCAGGCTTATGGTCTGCAATCAGAGTGGTAACACGGAGATATTATGTCTTCGCCTCTAGTCAGGCGAGGGCTTTTTTTATTACATAGAAAAAAGAGGTTGTTTTTTATGCTTACATTGGATAAGGTTTTTGACGCTTCAAACGTGCTTAAAGAGGTCATCAGACCAACAGCGTGTATCCATGCGCCAAAGGTAAACCCTGATTGTGACGTTTATCTGAAAACAGAAAATCTTCAGGTAACAGGTTCTTTCAAGGTAAGAGGAGCTTATTATAAGATATCACAGCTTTCAGACGAGGAAAAGTCACACGGCGTTATCGCCTGCTCAGCAGGAAACCACGCACAGGGCGTTGCTCTCGCCGCAACAAAGAACGGTATAAAGTCTATCATCTGTCTTCCTGACGGCGCACCTATCTCAAAGGTAGAGGCAACAAAGGGCTATGGCGCTGAGGTATGTCTTGTGCCTGGCGTTTATGATGACGCTTATGCAAAGGCTATCGAGCTTCGTGACGCTAACGGCTATACATTTATTCACCCGTTCGATGACGAGAATGTTATCGCAGGTCAGGGAACTATCGGTCTGGAGATACTAAGTCAGGTGGCTGACGCAGACGTTATCGTTGTTCCGGTTGGCGGCGGCGGACTTATCTCAGGTGTTGCATTCACTGTAAAACAGCTCAAGCCAAGCGTTAGAGTATACGGCGTTCAGGCTGAAGGCGCACCTTCAATGGTAAATTCACTTAAAGACGGCAAGATAGAGTGCCTTGAAAGCGTTCACACTATCGCAGACGGAATCAAGGTAAAAGAGCCTGGCGAGCATACCTTTGAGTATTGCAGTAAGTATGTTGACGGCGTTGTTACAGTTTCAGACGACGAGATATCATCAGCTATCCTCCACCTTATCGAGAAGCAAAAGCTCGTTTCAGAGGGCGCAGGCGCAACACCTGTTGCCGCAGTAATGTTTAATAAGATACCTGACATCAAGGGCAAAAAGGTTGTATGTCTTGTTTCAGGCGGAAATATAGACGTAACTATCCTTTCAAGAGTTATCAAGAGAGGTCTGCTCAAGTCTGGCAGATCTGATACTCTTACTATCCAGCTTGAGGACAGACCTGGTCAGCTTAGAGATGTTTCAGAGATAATCTCAAAGCTTGGCGGAAACGTTGTTTCTGTTCACCACGAGAGAGCAAGCGAGGACAGCGATATCACAGATTGCCTGCTCAGACTTGTTCTTGAAACAAGAAACTTCGATCATATCAGAGAGATAAGACAGGCTCTTACGGCCGCAGGCTTTAAGATAGTCAATAAGTAATTTTAAGACAGGAGTAGATAAAAATGGCAGAAGTTGTTTACACAAAGAACGCACCGGACGCAATCGGTCCATATTCACAGGCAATGAAGGTAGGAAACCTTGTTTTCACATCAGGTCAGATAGCAATCAATCCTGCAACAGGCAACGTTGAGGCAACAACTATCGAGGAGCAGACACATCAGGTTTGCAAGAACCTCACAAACGTTCTTGAAGCCGCAGGAACATCTATCGGCAAGGCTGTAAAGACAGTATGCTTCCTTAAGAATATGTCAGATTTCGGTGCATTTAACGGAGTTTACGGTGAGTATTTCACATCAAAGCCTGCACGTTCATGCGTTGCCGCAAAAGAGCTTCCAAAGGACGTTCTCGTTGAGGTAGAGGTAATCGCTGAGGTATAATTTAGCATATTATCTTGTAGTGGAACGGCTGAATTTCTGTTTCACAGAAATGCGACGTCCCATTATTGTGGAGCTGTATTTCAAGTATTTCGGGCGGCATATGTCGCCCGTTGTTTTTCTGTAAAAAGGGGTGAGGAAAATAAGCAGTGAGTTTATAAAAAGCAAAATGCGGACGGTGAAAAAATTCTCCATAGCCTTTGCAAAGTGGGTCTTTATCGCCTGCGCAGTGGGCGTAATAGGGGGAATAGTCGGCTCGCTGTTCCATATGGCGGTAAACTTTGCCACAGGCTTCCGTGAGTGTCATAGCTGGACATTGTATCTTATGCCGTTGGCAGGTCTGTTTATCATTTTCAGCTATCGTGTCTGCAAGGTGGACGAGGAGACCGGTACAAATCTTATCATAAGCTCTGTTCGTGGAAACATCAAAGTGCCGCTGCTTATGGCGCCTCTCATCTTTCTAGGCACTGTACTCACCCACCTTACGGGCGGTTCGGCAGGACGTGAGGGTGCGGCTTTGCAACTTGGCGGAAGCATTGGCGCAAAGTCAGGCGAGCTTTTAAAGCTTGATGAAAAAGACTCCAGCCTTGTGATAATGTGCGGAATGAGCGCAGTGTTTGCCGCACTTTTCGGAACGCCTTTGACTGCGACTTTTTTCGCTATGGAAGTAATAAGCGTGGGCGTTATATACTATGTGGGTCTTGTGCCTTGCATAGCTTCCTCTCTTATCGCATATAAAATATCGCTGTTGGCAGGGCTTGCGCCAACAAAGTTTAACATAACAGGCATACCAAGGCTTTCCCTTGTGTCTGTGACCCAGATAGCGGCGCTTGCGGCTCTTTGTGCGGTGATATCCATACTCCTTTGCATGGTAATGGAGTTTTCACATTCAAGATTTCAGATGTATCTGCCTAACACCTATCTCAGGATAGCTGTCGGTGGCGTTGTGATCATTGCATTGACTTTGCTTGTAGGTACAAGGGATTACAACGGAGCAGGCGTAGACGTTATCGTGGCGGCTTTAGAGAAAGGTAAGGCGCACCCAGAAGCCTTTGCCCTGAAAATGCTTTTCACCGCCATAACTATAAATACAGGCTTCAAGGGCGGTGAGATAGTCCCGACCTTCTTTATCGGAGCAACTTTCGGCTGTACAGCCGCAGGCTTTTTGGGGCTTGATCCATCATTCGGTGCGGCTATAGGTCTTGTGGCACTTTTCTGTGGCGTTGTGAACTGCCCTGTGGCTTCCATACTTCTCAGCTATGAGCTTTTCGGTGGAAGTGGGCTTGTGCTTTTTGCGGTTGCCTGCGGAGTAAGCTATATGCTTTCGGGCTATTACGGACTTTATTCCAGCCAGAAAATAATGTACTCAAAGACAAAGCCCGAATATATCAACATAAATGCAAAATAAAAGAGAGCCAAAGCGGCTCTCTTTTTTTGTCTATTCACTCATTGTTATGCTCTCAAATTTACCCCTTGTGACCTTGATGAGGTCTTTCGGAGAAAGCATTATCTGCGACCCGATACGTCCGCCGCTTATGATTATCTCTTCAAACTGCTCCGCAGAGCTGTCAACTACTGTCATGTACTGTTTTTTCATGCCAAGGGGTGTACAGCCACCACGAATGTAGCCCGTAACAGAGTTTATATCCTTCACATGGAGCATCTCCACCGACTTTTCGCCCACAGACTTTGCCGCCTTTTTCATGTCAAGCTCCTCTGCGATAGGGATAGCGAAAACATAGTAATTTCCGCTTTTTCCCACTGTCACAAGGGTCTTGAACGAGCTTTCATATGGCTGACCGAGCATATCTGCAATGTGTATGCCGTCGATAAATTCGTCGCATTCGTATGTGTTGACCTTGTATTTTACCTTATTTCTGTCAAGAATACGCATGGCGTTAGTCTTGACTTCCTTATCCTTTGACATTTTTTATCGCTCCCAATAAAATATTGCCCCTATTTCTCCCTTGAAAGCTTCACAGTGTCAGCAATTATCTCGGCGCACATTTCGTAGCCAAGCCTGCCGCTGTCAAGGCACATATCATAGCTTGAAATATCTCCCCACTTTTTGTTGGTGTTGGAGTTGTAATAGTCGGCACGTTTTTTGTCATACTTTTTGAGCCTTGCTTCCACCTCGTCCTCGGAGATGTTGTGCTTCTCAATTGCGCACTCCTGACGCTTCTCAAAGCTTGCATTAATGAAGACATTCAGCGTCTTGACTTTGTTTTTCAGTATAAAATCTGCACATCTGCCCACGATAACGCAGTTTCCCTTTGAAACAAGCTCCATTATTACCTCTGTTTCAGCGGCGAATATCTTCTCTGTTATAGGATACTCTTTCTCCTTTGAAAACAGATTTATCGGTGTTTTGAGAATGCTCAGAGCGGCTTCCTCGTATTTTTGTATCTCGCTCATTGCAATGCCACTTTTTTGTGCCGCCATGTCGATTATCTCTCTGTCATAGCATGGGATACCAAGCTTTTCAGCCACAAGCTTACCGATAGTCGAACCGCCTGCGCAATAATGTCTGCCGATAGTGATAACTTTTATTTCAGCCATTTTCTGTTTCTCCTTTTGCAGTATTTTTTTATTTTTTTGACGGGCTTCTGCCCTTTTATACAGTATAATATATTTGCTTGTTATTGTCAATAACATATTGGTTACACTTTGTTTAAGCTGGAGTAATAAAACTTTTCATAAAACGGAAAAGGACCGACCCTATGGTCAGCCCTCTTTCGTAGTAAGGAAAGTAAAATGAATTAAAACGAAAAATTCCTATTTATCAGCGTTGGCTTCTTTTATTTCGATATAAGCCTTCATAAGCTTGATAGCACCGTCAACGCCTGTTTTGGACGAGTTGATACAAAGGTCATAGTTCTTTGCTTCGCCCCACTTCATGTCGGTGTAATAATTATAGTATGAAGCTCTCCGCTTATCAGTCTTGCGGATAAAGTCCTCAGCTTTGTTTTTTTCGATATCGTATCTCTCAAGGATACGCTTTTTCTTTTCGGCAGTGTTGCCGGAAATGAAGAAGTCGATAATATTAGGCTCATTTTTCAGAACATAGTCAGCACAACGTCCTACAATAACACAAGGACCCTTCTTTGCAATGTTCTTGATAGTTTCAAACTGAGCCAAGAATATCTTGTGATTCAGCGGCATATCAGGATTGATCCTGCCGTCTGCACTTACAGGGTAATTACCCATGACCAGTGAGAAAAGAAAGCTGTTAGTATAGGACTCATCGTTCTTAACAAAAAGCTCCTGACATATACCGCTCTCTTTTGAAGCCATTTCCAAAAGCTCTTTATCATAGAAAGGTATGCCCAGATCATCAGCAAGCTTCTTGCCTATTTCACGTCCTCCGCTGCCAAATTCACGGCTGATAGTAATAATCGATCTCATAAAACATATCTCCCTTCTTTGATATATTCTTTTTAACGTGTATTTATTATAGCATATTTTTTGTGATTTGTACATAAAAATCCGCAAAATTCTTGCACAAATTTATGTATTTTATATTGTGCATTTTGCGTACAAATATATTTAACAAATTCGTGACAGATACAAAGGCAATAAAAAAGCGGGACGAA
>UMDU01024641.1_pt1 | contig 16737 bp, 10 predicted proteins | sample 1964581 | NCBI WGS metagenome assembly UMDU01 (sample SAMEA4836003, study PRJEB28245) | human gut metagenome | biome: gut microbiome; material: fecal sample | place: Denmark | collected 2008
CCAAACACGCTCTAGAGCGTGTTTGAAAAATCATTCTCGCAAATGTGATGTGTAAATTACTTTTTGCTTTTTTAAATATTCTCCAGTTAAGTTCAAGCCATATTAAACACTATTATAGTAGGAAACCTGAAAAATCTCCATAAAAATTTTTATTTTTCAAAAATTCTAAGAATTTTTTGGCTGTTGGAGCGATATGTTTTTCAAACACGCTCTAGCAGTAAACTAAATAACTATCCAGCTGCCCCAGCCAAAGACAGCACACCAAAAGAACCTATATTTGTGACTTTAGTCGCTGCGGTTTGAATACTCGCTTACACACGCTCGTATCCAACCCTTGCTCCGAGGACACAAATATAGGGGATAGGCTCTCTTTTCTGGCTGACTGTGGATGCTGGTACAAAATTATTATTTACTCATCAAAATCTGTTTGGAAGACACCCTCTGGTGCTCTCATTGTCAAAACTCCGAGATTAAATCCCTCATCCTGAATCGTAATGTGGTACTCAAAAGTCACGTCATCTTCAAATTTGGATAACACTAGATAGGTTCCATTTTCTTTATCTTCAATCTGATCACAGATATCATTATATACGTCTCTTCCAGAAATCTCTCTTGGGTAGCCGGATGCTTTTATTTTTTCTTCGATTGCTTTATAAAATTTGTTCATGGTTTCCTCGCTTTCGTGGTTATGTTGTTTTAATATGATAATTTAAAATAGATGGTTTGAAAAGGGGTTTGTGCCATGCTATAATAATAGTAGTATAGAATATTTGTTTTGCTAAGACAATACCATTTTGATGTAAAAGTTTTAATAAAATAGTGTCATGCAAAAATAATAGAAATTCGAAGGACAGAATTGAGGGAATATTTTATTTATCATAATCTTCTTACAATTCAGCATAAAATTTTATTTCAGCGGCTGTCTGGTTTTAATAACAAATAGCAAATTAATGATTTTTGTTGGAAAGAGAAGGGGATTCCCCATTCTTGCCAACTGTGGATTTTAGAATAGTCAGAAAAAAGAAACACTACCATATCCCAGATGCGACTACAGAGCAGATGGGATATGGTAGTGTTTCTTTTTTCGTCTATACCAAATCTACAAATCAATCACTGGCAGATAAAGATATGCTTCTTCTCCCTGATAGCATTCAAAACACATCCCCTGATGTGATATTTTATACTCTTTTTGCGTACAGAGCCATTCGGTAAAGACGTAACGCCAGCCATTCCGTACAGCATCCGCCACTTTTTCAGGAGTTTCCTGTGATTTAATTGTAAAAACTGCGTATCGTCCGGCAGGAATATCCACCTTGTGGAAGCCTTCCGGAATTTCTGTAGAGTCAGTTAAAAAGCCAAAGAAATAGTGTAATTCACCGCTGATATGGTCGGGATGGGTCCATAGTCCAACTTCGCCATAATCATGGATTCCTTCTGGATAGGCAGGGGATTCTTTAAAATTAATGTGATTCCAGTAAGCACCGGATTTGCTGTAATCACTGTCATATTCGCCGGGAATCTCGTACCCAAGTGCTGTCTGTGACTGCAATGTTTTAATTTCAACGTGTAGCATAATAAGAACCTCACTTTCTTTATTTTGTTTTAAATATTCTCGTGCGCTAATACCATATTCTTTGCGAAATGCTTTAGAAAAACCGGAACTGGTTTCAAAGCCATTATCAAATCCGGCCTGTGTGATACTCATTCCAGATAAAATATCCTTTTTTGCTTTTTCCAAACGGAGAAGGCGTATGTATTTTCCCGGTGACATATCACAGCAGATTTTAAAAATGTGGCAGAAATGATAAAGAGAGTAACCATAGCGGGAAGCCAGAGATTCTGCTGTTAATGTGTCTTGAAGGTGATTTTTTATGTATGTGGTACAATCTTTTATTACTTCTAAAGAATTATTTTTATTCACGATCTCTCCTTTCCGCAGTTTCTATGAGTGCAGTCGGTGCGACTGCTCGACTTGAATATAAATATCATACACCAATACACAGATTATGTTTTATAAATATTGTATCAGAGAAAAGAAAAAAGACTTTTCCAGAGTTGCGAAGTTTATCTGAAGAATAGAGATTGTCCGTAATGGGAGTTGTAAATTGACAGAATGTTAGTGGTGATTTACAATATAACTAAAAAACATTTGGATAATAAACAATAATAATAAAATAACAGAGAAAATGAAAGAAAAAGAAATAGAAATAATAGAAGGATAGAGAAAATGAACACAGTGAATGAGACAAAAACATTTTCCTCACTTCCAGAGGAAGAATCAGCTTTATGGGAACGTATGAGAGACACTCTTTTGTGCCTTCAGACAGATAACAGCATTTCGGTAAAAGATCTGGCAAGCAGACTGGCATACTCTACGCAGGAATTCCTTTATCTGGCTGACATTTTCTTTGACAATTCTCTTGATACAATCAGGGAACAGGTGCAGGGATTAAATATTGAAGAGGATTATACAAATCAGGTCCTTCCATTTGAACGGATTCCTGATAGTTCTATGATAGAATATAAAGTTGTGAGAAGAATGGCACAGACAGTAGAGGCAGATATGCTGCCTTTAGAAGGCGATATTTTTCAAAACGGAATGGAATATATCGAGAAGGATGTAAAGGAAAAGTGGAAGGAGAGGGAGCGTGCCGGAGAGTATATGTAGTTTTGGTGGCATGATGATTCATACCATTTCTTTTATATGATTGGGCAGGAAGTTCCAAAAGATGCCGGAAGGGAAAGTGAAAAGAAGAGAATTGACTTTGGGGCATCGGATTATGCAGTTTTTACGTTAAAAGAGCAATATTGGGATAAACAGGCACCGGATATTATAAAAATGTTGATAAAATATGCGTTATGTGACTGGATAAAGCAAAGTGAAATGCACTATGACAATCGGAAAATGTATTTTATTTCTTTTGAAAACGGACTGTACTCAGTATATCTTCCTCTTAAAAAAAGAATGCATTCGGATTATGTAATGAAAAATAAAAAAGAGGAGAAAAAGATTTATGGAGTTGACGAGTGGATTAGTTATATTGATGAGCATATTACGGAGAATTTAACAGCAAAAGGTCTTGCAAAGCTGTTTCATTATTCCGAGAAACATTTAAAAAATATTTTCCAGCTTTATTATGAAACGAGAATCACCGATTACATAAAACAGAGAAAGCTGTACTTTGCTGCAGAAGAATTAAAAGAAGGAAAGAATCCGGAAAAAGTATGTGCCAAATATCAATTTGCAAGTTATAGCGTTTTTTCTAATGCATTTCGCAAAGAATACGGCGTTGTTCCGGCAAAGTATTACCGAATGGAATTTCAGAATATTGCATGGATCAATTATATTGATGAGCATATTACAGAAGATATCACACCAGAGATGATGGCGGAACATTTTAACTATTCCAGAGACTATTTTCGCAAAGCCTTTCAGGATGACTTTGGAATGGGACTTAGTGCGTATATCAGTCAGAGGAAAATACAAAAAGCCGCCAGAGAATTACGTCAGGGTGTCAAGGTGGCCAGTTTAGCAAAAAAATATGGTTTTAAGTCGAGAAACGGATTTGATAAAGCCTTCCGCAAAGCCTTTTGTACCAGCCCTTCCAAATATGCTAAAGCAAACACAGAAGTTGTTGACTTAAATCAGTTTTACTCAGAATATAAAGATAAAATGAAAGTATCCTTTATGGATGTTGATGATATCAAAATGGTTGGCTGGACAATCATCCCAAATCGTGGACGGGAAGTAGATATACCGGCACAGGTAGCATTCTGGCTCGATGAGGACTCACCATACTTTAAGAAAATGAACTCTGTAGCCGGAAGTGCGAATGGAAATGATAAGATTGCCATGTGGTATCATGACCCGGAATGTATCAATATTCAATATGTCCTTGGACCGGTTGTAAACAACTTCACGAATGTGCCGGACGATGCTGTGAAAATAGAGATAACCGCCGGACGATTTGCCGTATTTGAAACAGACCGCGAAAGCGATGTGGATAATCTCGCAGATACCATCCGTATGTTTTCCCGGTGTGTTTTTTATGGCTGGATAAAAGAACACCGCGATATGGTCTCTTTACAGAACTTTACTTTTGAAAGATACATCAATAAAAAAGTATACATATATGTTCCGATAAGCGTAAAATAATAAAAATAAAACAAAAGTTGTGTTATCTATAATAAGCCAAAAAAGAAAAATGCCCCGTCAGATTATTCAGTCTGACGGGATTTTTTCTGCAAAAAATGTCAAGCGTTTTTTTTAAAAATCTAAAAAAGGTTCCAAAATGACGAAAAGACATCCGTCTGGTTGGAATACTTTTTAGAAAAGCCATGTTATAATAAATGTACAAAAAAATACATTCTATTTTAAGAAAGTTGGTACAAACCACACAGGCTTACCCCTACTGTGAAAGCGGATGCCCTCACAAATACCACTGGATCTTCCGGGAAGGTGTGAAAAGGCAGAAGAAGCTTAAGTCAGGATATTTAAAATAGAATTCTAATGAACAGGACTTTGGGTGGGAGTGCTGAGTACATTCATTCGATACGTTTAGAGAAATCTTTACAGAAGTCGAAAAGCAAGTCTCAGTTTCTTTGTTTTTATCTAATGATTTCTATCCGAAAGTTCCACACATAAAATCCTGACACAGCGTTTGGGAATTATCAACATCTGTAATTTTCAAACAGGTAATATCAAAGGAGGTAAAACAACAATATACAGTTATTTCATATGCAGATAATAATGTGAGAGTAGTTGAGACCACAATAAAAAAAGGTTCAGTAGAGAAAGCATATAAGAAGATAAATCGTATAGAAGTTGTTTTAAATCAATATATTGCTAAAGGAGCTATCCTTTGGCAATGGGAGTCGCGACCCCTTAGTAACATGTAGACAAAACCAAAGAATGCTATCTAAAATAGCAGAGTTTCTAAAGGAGGAAAACTTATGAAGACTTTAAAAAGAATGCTCGCAGTGATGCTCGCAGTAGTTATGATGATGGGTCTTGGGGTAACATCAATGGCAGCAACACCATCTAAAGGGAAAATAACAGTTCCAGTTACTGTAGAGGTAGTAGGTTTACCATCAAGTTATACAGGTAATGTCAAAGAAGGAGTGTTGTATAGCGGAAATGTAACGTTGAATGCAAATACACAACCAAAAGCAATGAATTTTATTGATGCAACAGGTTTAACGATTGGAAAGTCTACTAATGGAGATTATATTACATCTATTAATGGGCTGGGTAGCATTGATGTAGAATATACATCTAATTCTTATAAGGGATATTCTTGGATGATTGACATGAAAGCAGGTAATTCTGTAACAACACAGGGAATAAAACCTTCATGGGCTGCTGCAGCGCCAGAGGCAAATGCTTGGTTTGAATCTCCATTAGCAGCAACAAATGTAGCTATGTCAGGAAGTCAGTATTTTCCATATGATTATAGCAATCAGTCAGCAGGCGGATTTACTACTAGTGTAGAAGGAATTTATGTGAAATATGTGTTGACAGAAACAACATGGTAGAAACCTTAACAGAGGTTATACTGAATTAAAAATGGGAGAGAAGTCAACAGTCAGTTGGCTTCTCTTGCTATATGGAGGGAACAGATGGAAAAATCAAGAAGTTATTTAAATAATATAAGTGTATTTTTTATATTTTTTATAGCTATTATGTTCGCTTGTTCTAAGAAGGTTTCGGCAAAGGAAATCTCGACATTTACAATAGACAAAGTAACAGTTGGACAAAAAGAAGCGACAGTAACGGCGAATACAAAGGATACTTCTGTATATATTGCACAGGTCGGTGAAAGAAGTATCGGTGATGGATATATAATAAGTGGAAAGGCGGATGCCGATGCACAGATTTCTGCAACGGATTTTGAAGGAAAAGAATTTTCAGTAAAAAGAAATGGAACAGATTTTAATATTAAAAAAGAAGAAACGAAGACATATAATATTAAGGGAACATCTGTTTGCTATATAACAGTAAAAAAAGGAACTGTAAGCGAAAAATATAAAGTTCTTATTAGTGGTTTAAGTAATTGGGATAATATTAAAGAAACATATATTGCAGATACTACAAATGATGAAATAAACTATTTTGATAATGATACAGTAATACAGGGAAGTTCTTCAGCAGATACTTCTTATCGAGAAGTTACTGTGAAAGATCAGGTAAAACAATGTTCTGTTTTTCGGTGGACAAATCATAAGAAAACAGAATCATATTCAGCAAATGCAATGGAATGGCTTAGCAATGGAGAAAACTATGTGCGAATTAATGGAGAGAATTTCCAACGTTTTGAAAGTTCAGCTTCTTACTCTGATACCTTTCAAAGTCCTGTATTAAGTCTGAAAAAAGGTTTGAATATAATTGAAATGTATACAGCAGAATGGAATGTGTCTGCTCTTGACACTGCCTCTGAAACTATGCCAGAAGGACTGAAAAAGACGAATCTAAAAGGCTATTCTTGTGCGGTATACCTTGTATATTCCAATGGAACAGAAGCGGAAGTTAAAAAAGGTTCTGATACGGATATTAAGTATGTAGAGGCAACCCAGTTAGGTTCTGCAACTGTAAAATCTACTTCTTATGGAGTGAAGAATGATAATGGACAGTGGGCGATTGCGATACCTAAAAAGTTACCTTTGGATAAGATTATCTTAGGAATTGCTCCTGTAGATCCACAAGCAAAGATTGAATACATGGATACGCAGGCAATAAAAGGTGATCAGGTTGGTATGTATGCGGCAATAGCTGTTGGAGATAGTTTAGATAAAATTACGGTTAAAGTAACAGCTGCGAATGGAACAATCAAAAAATATACTATTTCTATTGTAAGAGCAAGTGCCGATTGTGACTTGAAACAGATTGAATTAAAAAATGCAACATTAAAAGATTATAATACAAAAAAAGAAACAGGATTTTCATCAGAAAAGACGGTATATCTTTTACAGCCAACTGATGTAGAAAATGCAGAGCTTATAATAAAAGAAGTATCATCTGAGGCAATGGCAAATATCAACAAGAAAGAAATACAGTCAGTAATTATTAATGTAGATGATTTTTTGGCAGAAGTAAAGATTACTGCACAAGATGGAATTAATTCAAAGAAATATTATTTTATTTATCAGGATAAAGATGGAAGCGTTCCAATGTTTAAAAATTCTTCTGAAAATGAAGAAGAAGTAAAGAAGGCAAAAGAACTTTTACAGCCATATTTAACACAGAAAGAGTCTGAACTTAAAAATATGTGGAAGAACTCCTGTTGGTCTGTATTTATGAATATGGCGGCAGATGTGAATGTAGATGGAGGATATGTTTATTCTCCTGAAAAAGAAAATTATACTCAGGCAACTGTTTATGCAAGACAGATTCTTCAGGTAGTAATGCTTGGATATAATCCATATGATTTTGGCGATTCTCATATGAATCTTGTAGAAGGTTTACTTTCTTTTAAAAATAAAGAAGGACTTTTTGGTGGTTATGCAAATAATGAATGGGCATTAATGGCATTGAAAGTTTGTGGAGAAGAGATTCCAGACACATTAGTAAATTATGTAAAGAATGTAGATTTATATAATTCTTATAGCGTAGATATGCGAGGATGGGCACTGGCTGAATTAAAAGGATTGATTCCAGATGAAGAATATATTGCGGGAATCATTGCTTTGAAGGATGCACAAACAGAAGACGGAACTTGGGGAAATATCAATACAACAGGGTGCGTTATTACAGGATTTATTGGTGCTGGTGTTAACACAGATTATTTGAAATATAATGGTAAAGACATATTAGATATTTGTAAGGAACAAAATTATGAAGATATCATAGCTAATGCTGTAAAAACAAATGATGGAGAAACTTTAAAAGATATTGTTATAGGATTAGGTGATGTTATATCTGGTTCTAATGTATGGCAAAGATATGATTTAGATGAAAGCAAATGGAAATCATTGGTTGAAAAGGCAGAAAAAATTAAGGATGATGCAACTATTGCTGAACTATTGACTGATGCTAAAAATATTGTAGCAGAAAAGAAGTATGAAGGTAATGGAAAAGTTTATCATACTCTTTATGCAAAAGTAGCTTCAAAAGACACATCGTTAAGAAAACAAGTTAGATTTGAAGAACCACAACAGATAATTGAACCAATAGAAGGAAAACATTATTACATAAGTCCGAGTGATTATATGGACAATCCAGAAGAAGCTCATGGATGGCATAGTGATATGGCAATTTTGGCAGGTCATAAAAATCTTACACCAGAGAACAAATTTGGAGCAGTGTGTTTAGTTGATTCTCCAGATGTTGATTATAGTAAATATACTTATAGAATTATGGGTGGAACGAATGCAAAAGCAGCTCAGTTGGAAAATATGTATAAGGATAAAGTATATGCTCTTCTTTTGATAGAAAACAATACTGTAATACAGGGAGATGATGTAGACAAAAAAACTGCAAATGCACTTATTGAATATGGACCAGTAAAAGTAGACAATGATTGGCCAGAATTGTTTTTGGGAAAAGATTCAAATAATCTTTCAGACGAAGAAAATATTTCACTAGATATAGATGCTAAAGAAATATTTGTTAAAGCAACGGATGGTACAAGTGGCATATGCAAAATTCAATATTCATTAGAAAATGGAGAATGGACAACAGTTTATGATGCAGCAAAAGATGACAATATTGATGTAGATAATAAATGTGGATTGAGTGAAAAAAATATTAAAATACCAGTAGATGAAAAAGCTTCCGTAATGCATGTAAAAGTTATTGATGTGGCAGGAAATGAAACAATTAGTACTGTAAAAATTGTTAAAAAGTCACAATTTAGTATTGAACCTAAAACAATAATTGGAAACGATGCTGATTTTACATTAAACCTTAAATTGAATGGAAATACTATTGCATCTGTTATGAATGGAGAAGATACTTTAGAAGATACAAGCTATGAAGTTGATTCAGAAAAAGAAACTTTAACTTTAAAGAAAGAATATCTTGAAAAATTAAATGCAGGAGAATATTCAATTACAATTAAATTTAGCAATGACGGCAGGTTAATTGATAGTGATTTGAAAGCTGCAATAAATATTGATAGTCCAGATAATCAGGTTAAGAAGTTAACAGATATGGTTGAAGCATTAGGAGACATTACTTTAGACAAGGAGTCTAATGTAGAGGTAGTACAAACATTCTATAATAATATGTCTGAAGAATTGCAGCTTAAGATTTCAGACGAGATAAAGAAAAAAATATCTGATGCATCAGATAAAATTTCTGGATTGAAAGAAGATAAAAATAAGGCACAGAAATGGGAAGAAAAGGTTAAGGCTATTGGTAATGTAGATCTTTCTAAAGAAGAACTTATCAAAGAAGCAAGAAAGACCTATGAGTCATTAACAGATTCTCAGAAATCTTTTGTAACAAAAGAGGTATTAACAGTGTTACAAAATGCAGAAGTTACGTTGCAAAAATTAAAAGAGGCAAACAACGATCAAAAGCCATCTAATGAAACAACTGTACAAAAACTGCAGATTCAGATTAAAAAGCAGACTACTGCATCTATTACTTTAAAATGGAATAAAATTTCTGTTGCAGATGGATATCAACTCCGTAGATATGATAAAAGCAAGAAGAAATATGTTGTAGTAACAGATTTGAAAAAGAATCAGAATACGTATACTTTTAAGAAATTAAAAGGAAAGAAAGGTAAATCACTGGCGGATGGAACCGTTTATAAATTAAATCTGCGTTCTTATAGTATGGAAAATGGAAAGAGAATTTATAAACAATCAGAAGTTATTACTGCTGTAACTAGTCCGATGAAGACTTCTTTAAAAGTAGATGGAGTATCTCGCAATAAGATTAAAATATCTTGGAAAAAAATAAGACGAACAACAGGATATAAGATTTACATAAAAGAAGGTAAAAAATCAAAATACAGACTTGCAAAGCAGGTAAATAAATCCAATAAAACAAAAATAGTTATTTCTGGTCTAAAAAAAGGAAAAACTTATTTTGTTAAGGTATATTCTTATAAAAAAGCAGCTAATTTAAATGTTTTGAGTAAAAAATCAAATGTTAAAAAAGTAAGAATAAAATAATAATACAGGACAGGAAGAGAGATTCTCTTCCTGTTTTGTGAAGAGGGAGGTGTGCCATGAAAAAGAAAAATACAGTGTTTTTTAAAATGATTTTATTAATGATGATAACAATATGTTGGTGGAAATCAGTAGTTATATCGAATGCCTCTGAAAAAATAGGAACGGTTACATTATCTATAGAAAAATTCACAATAGGTCAAGGATATTTGATTGAACCAACGCAGGTTGTTCTGCATGAAAGAGATACTTGTGCAAAATTGGTAAAAGATATTTTGAAGAAAAATAATTATGAAATTGAGGCATTAACTACTTCAAATGGTTGGTATTTGTCAGGAATTAAAAATGCAGATGATGGAACAACAAAAATACCAGATGTGATTAAAAATATGGATACGCAAGTAAATGGAGAGGATATTATTTATCCACCAGATGATACAGCCAAGAATGTAGCATATCCAGATTTGAGTGAGTTTTCTTATCATAGGAATGCAGGATGGATGTATTCTGTAAATGGAGAGTTTCCTAATGTAGGAATGGCAGCGAGGATACCAAAAGATGGGGATGTAATCCGAGTACAATTTACAGTATATGGATTAGGAGCAGACTTAGGCAGTCAATATAAAGATGGTGGTGTAAGAGCTTTAAATATTGCAAACAAAGAAAAACTGACAAAAAAAGTAGCACAATTTAATGAACAAAAAGGAAAATGGCTTAATATATATAGTGCCTCTGATAGATATAACTATGCAATGGAAGTACTTGAAAAGTTGGATTCAAAGCAATGGAAAGTAGATGATGCTTTGGAGCAATTGGAACAGATTATGAATAAGAATAATCTTACCATAGCTCAAATTGAAGAAATAAATAAGGTAAAACAGAAAATTAACGCTATTGGTATAGTAGATTTATCTAAAGAATCTCAGATAGCAGAAGCAAGAAAGTCTTATAATGCATTAACCAGTGAACAAAAGGAACTTATTTCTGCAGATACATTAAAAGTATTAACTGATGCTGAGAAGAAAATTGTCAGTCTGAAAGCTGAAAAGAAAACACAGGATGATGCAAAGAAAAAGGCAGAAGAAGCGAAAAAGAAAGCTCAGCAGGAAGCTCTGAAAAAGAAATACACCCCATCTAAAACATCTATAAAATCCATTAAGAAGTTGAAAAAGAATCAGGCGAAGATTACGTGGAAGAAAGTAAAAAATGCAACTGGCTACGAAGTATACCAGTCCATGAAGAAAAACAGCGGCTATAAGAAAGTGAAGACAATTACCAAAAATAAGACAGTGACTTATAAAGCCGGAAAGCTAAAGAAAAAGAAAACTTATTACTTCAAGATCCGTACTTATCGTAAAGCAGGAGGAACAACTTATTACGGTAATTACTCAAATGTAAAGAAAATGAAGGTGAAATAATTGTAGGACAATTTCACCCGCTTAATTTCCTAAAATGAAGCAAATACACCCGTCTGGTTGGCATATTTTTTTAAAAGTCTATGTTATAATATGTACATGGCTTGCTTCTCAGGCTCACTTAGGGGACTCTCCTTATTTTCATTCTGAATTGCCAGCCATTTGATTTTAGAATGAAAACAAATATCTGGGCTGGAGAATGTAACAGTTTTATAAAAGTATTTGGCCTGTGCACAATGCATGGGCCTTTCTTTTCTACGGAAAACTCTCAATTTCTCTTGGATATTTTGTAAAATGAGTGAAGGAGAGGGTAGAATGAACAAGATGTATCAAAGGTTAAAAAGAAAATGTATATCGCTTGTACTTTTTGCTCTGCTTGTGGCATTTATAGTTCCATACTATGCATATGCGGCAGATAATGGGGCAGAACCGGCCGCGGCAGCTTCTACTGCAGAGAGTACAGGCGATTTTTCTATGTCAGAAAGTGAGACGTCAGAAAGTGAGACATCAGAAAGGGAGGAGACGGAGTCTTCGGAAGAGGAGGAGCAGCAGACCAGGGAAGATGCAGATGCATCAGCAAGTACAGAGGCAGATGTACAGGAAAGTACACAAGAACAGACATTAACAAAAAAAGAGAGAAAGATTGTCCGTAAGAATTTGCAGCTTGGAAGAAGTTATGGTTTTTATGCCTGGGGTGCAGAGGAAGATGCGGCACAGAGACAGTTTGATGAATCAGGAGTGGCAGTGCAGGCGAAAGCAGAGGCGGAAGTCTTAAGCCCGGATATCGATACGGTTTTATCTAAGGTAAGAAGCTATATCTTAAGTAAAGATACGAAGCCGGATTACAGCAGTATATGGAATGTTATTGGTTTAAAAAGGAGTGGGCTGTATGTGCCGGAATCTTATATAAATCTTTTTTACAGCAATGTGATCGCATACTGTGAGAGCAAGGACTGGCAGATTACAAGAGCAAAGTATTCGGATTATTCAAAGCTTATTCTTGCATTAACAGCGATTGGTGTTGATGCAAGAGATGTGATGGGACATAACCTGTTAGCGTATCTGTCAGATTATGAGAATGTAAGCAGACAGGGGAATAACGGCACGATTTGGGCTTTGATCGCGTTAAAGAGTAATCCGGCATATGAGATTCCAGAAGACCCTTCTGCAGTGCAGCAAAACTCAGAGGAGTTACTTGTTAAGAAGGTTGTAGGGATGCAGTGTCAGGATGGTGGCTGGACAATGATGGGGACAACCGGAGATTCTGATATGACGGGAATGGCGATGCAGGCGCTGGCTTCTTATTATAATAAAGATGGATATGAGGATGTTACAGCGGCAATTGACAAGGGACTTGCATGGATAGAAAAGAATCAGCTTTCCAGTGGTGGTTTTGGCACGATGAATACAGAAACTTCGGAAAGTGTGGCACAGATTATCACAGCTCTTTGTGGCGTGGGAATAGATTGTGGGGAAGATGCCCGTTTTATTAAGAATGGGAAATGGCCGATGACAGGATTATTCCAGTATTATATGCCAGAAGGGGGATTTATGCATGTAGCTGCTGATGCCGGGAATAATGGTGGCGGTGCCGGTGGCATTATCGATGGAATGGCAACGGAACAGGGATTGTATGCAACAGTTGCTTACCGTAGATTTTTGGATGGAGAGACATTTCTTTATGATATGAGTGATGTGGCTATTTCGGCAGGAACGAAGCCGGTAGTCAGTCCGACGATTGATACGGGGAGTAATAGTGGAGGAAATTCTTCTTCAACGACAGCAAAAAAGACAGAAACAAAACCGGCAGCTTCTAAAGTAAAGGTAATAAAAGTGGGATTAAATTATAGTACGATTTATCTTACAAAAGGAAAGAGTAAGACGTTAAAAGCGACGGTTTCTCCGTCAAATGCCACGAAGAAGTCAGTGAAATGGTCTTCTTCCAATAAAAAGATTGCAACAGTAAATGCAAAGGGAAAGGTGACAGGGAAGAAAGCTGGAAGTGCAATGATTACGGTAAAAGCGAAGGATGGAAGTGGAAAAAAGGCAATTTGTAAAGTTGTGGTAACTGCACCGGCAACAACAGCAAAGAAAAATCCTACAACAGCAACAACAAGAAGTCAGACGAAGCGGGTTACAGCACCGGTCACTTCCGGAAACAGCACCGTAAGTTCGTCTGTTCCGGCTGCATCAGGGACTACAAAGAAGCTTCCTTCCGGAAATAGCGGAAATTCTGCGAAGGCAGCAACGGGAACAACAGCAAAGAAAAAGAAGACTGCGGCAGAAGAAACGACGGGTGGCTGGAGTTTTAGCGGAGATAATTATGTGCCGGATACGAATTCGGCAGAAAGCGAAGATGAGGTGGCACAAGAGGATACGGAGACATCGGATACAGGCTCGAAAAAAGAAGGTATCAAATGGATGGTAATATTTTATATAATCGGGGGAGTTGTAGTAGGGGTACTTGTCTTTGTATTGTATAAAAAGCGTCATGCTATCGCAGGAGTGCTAAAGAAGTTTGGCAGAGGTGGAGATACAGAGTAGCGTTGGTGAAAAAGCATCGTGTAGAATATAAGAATGCTGAGTTATTTCACAGCGGATATAAAGAAGCTTTCGTATAAAAATTTATAATAATAGAAAGGAAAAAGGGTACTATTATGAAAAAGGAAAAAGGTCTGGTATATGTCGTTTTGGCATTGCTTATGAGTATGTTGCTGATTGTTTCAACGGGCTGTGGAAAGTCCGGGAGTGGAGACAGTTCTTCAGATAAAAAGATGGATAAGACAGAGACACTTGCAGATGTGAATACCATTCCGGAAGATGGGGTTATTACAAAGGAACAGTTTAAGACGGTTGCCGGAGAAAATAAAAAGGTACAGTTTAAGGGGACAACAGATGATGGAATTACATATATCTGGACGTATGACTGTTCAAAGATTCAGAATCCGGCAGATCAGAATTTAAAGATTGATTTTTCAGAAAAAGATCTTGATGATTTAAAGAAGCAGGCGAACAATGCCAATGATGCATTGAAGATGACAATGTACGGGAAAGGGCTGATCTGTGTACCGGATCTTGAGGTACAGCTTCCGGAAGCGTGGCAGTCCAATTCTGCATATCTTGTAAAAGAGCAGTCTGGAAAGCTTGCAAGGATGAGCGATGTTGTGGTAACAGCACAGGTGAAGGAAGAGAATGCAAAGAAACAGGATAAAAAGACGCAGGATACAAAGACAGAAGAGGAAGATTCTTCGGACAAAACCGCAGAAAGTACAACACAGGCAAAGAAAGATACGAAGCCAAAAGAAGGAACGACATCTTTAAAAATGAGTGTTACTTCACTGGATGGAGATTGTTATATTATTGGAGGAATTACGGAGCAGCAGAATAAAGGTGCGGCATCGGCGAATAAGGCGGAAAACGGAACAACGAATAGTGAAGCAGAAGGAAGTGATGAATCGGGGAATTCAGGAGAGAATTCTTATAACGAAGAAGGAAGTTCAGGAAGTGGAGATGTTTCTGATGGAGGAGCTTCTTCTTCTGGTTCTTCCGGCAAGCAGGATGTTGCAAACGATGAAGAAGTTTCAGGTTCTTCCCATACGTGTACGATTTCAATCAGCTGCGCGACGATTCTTAATAACATGAGTGATTTAAAAAGTGGCAAGGAAGAATTTGTTCCTTCTGATGGATGGATTCTGGCAGCTTCCGAGGTAGAATTTACGGAAGGAGAGTCTGTACATGACGTATTACAGCGTGTATGTAAGGATGCAGGAATCCAGATGGAGTCTTCTTTTACGCCGGCTTATAATTCAGCTTATGTGGAAGGAATTAATAATCTGTATGAATTCGACTGCGGACAGCTTTCCGGATGGATGTATAACGTAAATGGCTGGTTTCCTAACTACGGATGCAGTAAGTATACGGTACAGGACGGCGATGTGATCAACTGGGTTTATACATGTAATCTTGGTAAGGATGTTGGAGATAATTCGATGTATTAAGGATGTATGAAATAGAGATTTGATATAATAAAGATTTAATATAATAGAAATTTGATGTAATGGAGATTTGATTTAGATGAAAGATACATTTTCGACATATCATCCTGTTTTAAATATGCTGTATTTTTGCGGAACGATCGGGGTGACGATGTTTGTTGTTCATCCTGTGATTCTGGCAATTTCATTTATATGCGCTGTTGCGTATTCCGTTGTTTTAAAAGGATGGAAGAAGACAGTAAAGTTTAATCTGCTCTTCTCATTACCGATGATGATCATTGTTGCCCTGATCAATCCGATGTTTAATCATTATGGAGTAACGATTATAGGATATCTTCATAATGGAAATCCGTTTACATTAGAAAGTTGTGTGTACGGTCTTGTGATGGCAGTGATGCTGGTATGTACTCTTGTATGGTTTTCCTGCTACACAGTTGTTATGACATCAGATAAGTTTATTTATCTTTTTGGAAGAATCATCCCGGCACTTTCTTTAGTACTTTCCATGTGCCTTCGCTTTGTACCGAAGTTTATCAAAGAAGCATCTGTTATTTCTGATGGGCAAAAGTGTGTCGGGCGAAGTGTAGAGAATGGGAGCCTTATTAAGAGAGCAAAGCATGGAATTACAATTTTTTCGATTCTGGTTACCTGGTCTTTGGAGAATGCGATTGAAACATCGGATTCAATGAAGTGCCGGGGATATGGAGAGAAGGGCAGAACCGCCTTTTCCTTATATCATTTCGATAAAAGGGATTTTTTGTGCCTTATTTTTATGATCATTACATTCGGAGCAGCGATGTGGGGCTTTTCAAAGGGGTATGCATTTTGTTCTTATAATCCTCGGATTGTTGTAAAGGGAGTACCCTTTACAGCAGGCAGCCTGCTTGTCTTTGCCGCTTTTTTATTGTTTAGTATCATGCCAGCAGCGATGGAGATTTTAGACCGAAGGATGTGGAAGGCGAGAAGAGGACAGGTAGAAAGTGCAGCACCGGCTGGGTACCGTTTGTGGGAAGTTGAATAGCCGTATATACAGGAGATAAAAAGCAAGTTTGGAGGTGCAGGGTGACAGCGAATGGTTTGTCAGAAAAGAAAAATAGTATATTAGAAATCAATGATTTGTGTTTTGCTTATCCAGAAGAAAAAAAGAGGGCGCTAAATCATGTTTCTTTGCATGTGGAGGACGGGGAATTCCTTGTTCTTTGCGGAAA
>UMDU01003319.1_pt1 | contig 16376 bp, 10 predicted proteins | sample 1964581 | NCBI WGS metagenome assembly UMDU01 (sample SAMEA4836003, study PRJEB28245) | human gut metagenome | biome: gut microbiome; material: fecal sample | place: Denmark | collected 2008
AGTGTAGACTTTCCTGTACCATTTATACCTATGATACCGATTTTTTCGTTTTCCTGCACATAAAAGGAAGCTTTAGAAAAAAGCTTCCTTCCAGTATATGACTTTGTTATATTTTCGACATTAATGATGTTCATCTTCTCGTATTTTCTCCTCCCTCTCATGCTCCTGCTTCTCCTTGGCCTCAAGGATTGCCTCATTGAGCGAAAGCATCTTTGCATCAAGCTGTCCTACGATACCTGCACACTCGCGCAGATCGCGGCTGATATACTCAGGTGCATTGCCCTCGAACTTGTAATATATCTTGTGCTCAAGGCTTGCCCAGAAATCCATAGCTATTGTACGAATCTGTATCTCAACCTTTGTGTCAACCACCTTGTTTGAAAGAAAAATAGGCACCGAAACAATCATGTGGTAGCTCTTGTAGCCGCTCGCCTTCGGATGCTTCATATAGTCCTTTACCGATATGACGGTCAAATCATTCTGCCTGCCAATCATCTCAGCAAGCCGGTATATATCAGATGTGAACGAACACACGATTCTGATGCCCGCTATGTCTTTTACATATGTGACCATATTCTCTATAGTACTCTCGTAGCCACCCTTTTTGAGCTTCTTAACTATGCTTTCAGGAGTCTTGATACGCGACTTTATGTACTCTATCGGATTGTAATTATGTATGTGAACAAACTCGTCATTTAGTATCTCGAGCTTAGTATTGACCTCTTTCAGTGCAGAATTGTATAGAAACATCATAGTCTCCCAGCTATCAATGCCCTCCGCAAACTCTTGTTCCATTAAAAACCTCCCTGTGATCTATTCGCCTGTATATTTATCAGACTCTTTTAATCAATTATAGCATATTTATTCGCGTAATTGGCAAATTATACCTATTATTTATATATTTTTTATTCTTGTTATTTTGTATGTGCACAGGTCCGCACACTGCAGGCACAACGGCACACACGTACTCTCTCGTAAGCTACGCTACGCCATTAAGAATCTGTAGGAATTATGCCTTTTGGTTTTCTATGCTTGACGAAACCGGCTTTTATGCGCCGTCCATGGCGCATAACACCTTGCCCCGGCGTCCATGCCGGTGCATTTCTGGTTGTGAAGCATAATTCAACAGATTCTAAATAGCTTCGCTATGCGCCTACGAGAGAGTACTTGTGTGCCGCTCCGTGCCTGCAGTGTGCGGACCGTCCTTATATCAATAATAACTCATCATATCCATAATGAGGCATTAATCCTCCTCGATGATGTGCATCTCGAGAAAATCAAAGTCGATATCCTCCACAAAATTATCCTTCGTAAAGCGTGTCTTTCCATGCCTCTTGAAATCACTTACATTGCTGTCAAGCCAGATGGGCTTTCCCAGGTCAAAAGCAAGGCAGGCATCCTCAAGAGCCTTAAAAATCTTGTGTGTACGTGTGTCGTCACTGTCATTTTCTATTGTAATATCACGCATCAGGTGCGTGTCAGTATAAATCTTAAACCAAATACGCATATTATTCTCCCAAAAGTCTTCTCTGACGATTGCACTCATACATGAGCAAAGTGGCTGATATTGCGGCATTAAGCGACTCCACAGCTCCCTCCATAGGGATGCGGATATATGTGTCCGCCATGTCAGCTATCTCATCTGATAATCCATTGCCCTCATTTCCTATCATAAAGCCACAGGCTCCGGTGTAGTCCGGTCTGTCATAAGAGCACTTACCCTTTAAATGAGCTGCGTAGAGAGAAACTCCCTTTGACTTTGCATACTCTATAGTCTCCGGAAGGTCATCTGTGATGTAAAACGGCACACGGTAGAGTGAGCCCATGGTTGAGCGCACAGTCTTTGGATTAAAAATGTCAACCGTAGTACGGTTCATTATGATACCGCTTACACCTGCGCCCTCACCGGTACGGACCATAGTGCCTAAGTTTCCCGGATCCTGTATACTCTCAAGCACAAGAAGCTCTGTCTTGTCGCCCTTAAAAAGTTCATCTATCTCATAGTGCGGCATCTTTACTATAGCGAGCACACCCTGCGGAGTCTGCGTGTCAGACATGCTCTTAAACACCGAGTCACTCACTATTTCTGTTTTGTCAAGGAAACGCTTCTTCTCTTCCTTAAACCTGTCATCATTAAAAAATGACTCAGACATATATACGGCACTTACCCAGTCATATGGCGCCTCAAAGCTCATCTTTGGACCCTCAACCACGAATACGCCCTGCTTTTTCCGCTCCTTTGCCTTGCTTAAAAGAGCCTGCACATTTTTTATGCTTTTGTTTGATGCACTTGTAATCATTTTCTTCTCTTTCTATATTGATGATATGAGGGTCAAAAAGTATTTTGCCCCTCATTTATGATTAACATTCGTCTTTCTCCGAATGCATAAATGCCCCTGCACCGGCACATGCACGCAATTACCTGCATTTGATGTGCCGGATACAAGGGCATTCATATTTATCGTAAATATATTAGATACTAAACCAGAGATTTAGAGATATCGTACATGTACTCGTCTACACTCTTCTTCATAGCAAGTGCCTCGTCGATATCGAAATCTACAAAATTGCCATCCTTGTGGGCAATAACTCTGTTTGACTTGCCCTCGCAGAGTAAATCAACTGCCATAGCGCCCATGATTGTAGCGTATACACGGTCCTTACATGAAGGGCTTCCACCTCTTTGCATATGTCCAAGGATAGTTGCTCGAGTCTCGATGCCTGTAGCAGCCTCGATTTCCTTAGCCATCTCCTGTGAATGTCCTACGCCCTCAGCATTGATGATGATGTAATGCTGCTTGCCGAGCTCCCTTGCATGAGCTACTCTCTCGATGAGTGCCTCAAGGTTGTTGTCATACTTCTCAGGAAGTAATACTTCCTCAGCGCCGTTTGCAAGACCACACCATAATGCAATGTATCCTGCTCCACGTCCCATAACCTCAATGATTGAGCATCTCTCGTGTGATGTAGATGTATCACGTACCTTGTCAATAGCCTCCATAGCTGTGTTGCAGGCTGTATCAAAACCGATTGTGTAATCTGTACATGCGATATCAAGGTCGATTGTTCCCGGAAGACCGATTGTATTGATGCCAAGTGCTGCAAGCTTCTGCGCACCCTGGAAAGATCCGTCACCACCGATAACTACGATAGCATCGATACCATGCTTCTTACAGATTTCAGCACCCTTCTGCTGTCCCTCTGCTGTAACGAACTCCTTACATCTGGCTGTCTGTAAGATTGTACCACCGCGTGAGATTGTGTCTGAAACGCTCTTTGAATCCATATCCACGATTTCTTCATTTAACAGACCTGCGTATCCTCTCTTGATTCCTTTAACCTTCTTGCCCTTTGAGAGAGCCTGACGAACAACGGCACGAATTGCTGCGTTCATTCCCGGTGCGTCACCACCACTTGTAAGTACACCTATTGTGTTAATCTCTTTTGCCATTGGTATAACCTCCATATGTTAAAAAATTATCATTTATTCTAATCCCAATCTATTGTACTTGTTTTAGCACATTTTTTCAATATTCTTTTCAACAATTTTCGCATTTTCTTTGTCTAAAAATTCCAAAAGCTGCTCCATGAGCTCATTATTTGCATTTACGGAATAATTTCTGCCAAGTTTTTTCATCTGCTTTGTATCTGCGATGTAAATTATGACTTCATCTCCTCCGTCAGATTCACGGATTGTCTCAAGAAGCCTGCTCTCATTTTTCTTATAGTCCTCCATCGTATCAAACCTGAGCCATAGCTGCTTCGGAAGCTCATCAAACGGTATGATTTTCTCGCAGATTATCTTGCCGTTCTGCTCATCCTCGACTGTCGCATGTCCGATAACAAATATTTTAGCATCGTCCTGTAAATATCTCTGGTAGCGCTCGTAATCTCTCGGAAAAATAATTACCTCAACAGTTCCTGTCAGGTCCTCTATCGTGATAAAAGCCATGGCCTGATTGTACTTGGTAAACTTAATCGTCTTTGTAGCTATCATGCCTCCGATTACCACGTGCGCATTGTCCTCTATCTTTACGGCACCGCTCTCCTCTTCAAGCACAAAATCTATCGCATTTGCTGTGATGTTTTTCTTTAGGGTAGCTGCATATTTTTCCAGAGGGTGTCCGCTTAAATAGATGCCAAGCACCTCTTTTTCATAGGCCAGGGCTTCCTCAGCGTCATATTCACCAACATTTGGATACTTAAGCTCAAATGACTGCCTATCCTCATCTGAGACCAGGTCAAACAGGCTCATCTGCCCTGCCATTGTTGACTTTTTGTCATGCTGCACCCTGTCCACAATCGATGCATACACCATTGCCATCTGCTTTCTCGTGCCGTCGAGTGAATCGCACGCTCCCGCCTTTATCAGATTCTCAATCGCACGCTTGTTGATAAGCTCCTTCTGGCAGGTTCTCTCAATAAAATCTGAGAGTGTGCGGTATCTGCCACCACTTTCCCGCTCCTCGATTATCTGGTCTATTACCGGCCTGCCTAAAGATTTGATGGCGTACATGCCATATCTGACATGGTCACCCTCTGCGGTAAACTCGCCCTGTCCACAGTTGATATCCGGCGGAAGCACCTTAATACCCATATCACGACAGCTGTAAAGATACTGCGCCGCCTTGGCTGAATTGTCTATAACAGAAGTCATGAGCGCTGCCATAAATTCGACCGGATAGTAATTTTTAAGCCATGCAGTCTGAACACTGATTTTCGCATACGCGGCTGCATGTGATTTGTTGAACGCATACTTAGCAAAATCAACCATCGAATCGTATATGCTGTTGGCAGCCTTTTCATCTATGCCGTTTGCCACACAGCCCTTTATACCGCGCTCCTCGTCTCCGTACACAAAGCTCTGGCGCTCTGCGTCAATGACATACTGCTTCTTCTTACTCATGGCACGGCGGATGTTGTCCGCCTGACCCATTGTATAGCCTGCGAGCTTCTGCACTATCTGCATAACCTGTTCCTGGTATACTATACAGCCGTAGGTCGGCTCTAAAATACTCTCAAGCTCAGGTGTCACATAGCTTATCTCCTTTGGATTGTTCTTGCCCTTTATATAGTTGGGAATGAAATCCATAGGACCCGGACGGTAGAGCGAAATACCGGCTACGATGTCCTCAAAGCTCTGTGGACTGAGTTCCTTCATGAAGCTTTGCATACCGGCAGACTCTAGCTGGAATACCCCTTCCGTCTTTCCTGTTCCGATAAAGTCAAGTGTGCCCTTATCGTTGAAATCAATATGGTCGATATCCACATCAATGCCCCTTGATGCCTTGATATTCTTCACAGAATCCTTTAGCACCGTGAGTGTACGAAGCCCCAGAAAATCCATCTTTAAAAGGCCAAGCTCCTCGAGCTGTACCATGTTGTACTCTGCGGTAGGGCTTCCGTCGTTTGCCCTTCCAAGAGGCACATAATCGCTCGCCACACCCGGATAGATTACCACACCTGCTGCATGCACGGACGTGTGGTTTGGCAGTCCCTCAAGCCTTTTTGCCATATCTATCATTTCATGCACTCTCGCATCACTGTCGTAAATGCCCTTAAACTCCGGGTTCATCTGAAGAGCCTTGTCAATCGTGATATTAAGCTCCTGAGGCACCATCTTTGCAAGCCTGTCAGTCTCTGCATATGGGAAATCCAGCGCCTTTCCGACTGATTTTATGACACCTCTTGCCGCCATCGTACCAAAGGTGACTATCTGTGTTACAGAATCGTGTCCGTACTTCTGCTGAACATACTCTATGGCGCGATATCTCTCCGCATACTCGAAATCCACATCGATATCAGGCATGGAAACTCGCTCTGGGTTAAGAAATCTTTCAAAAAGCAGATTGTATTTAACCGGATCAATATCTGTAATTCCGGTACAATAGCACACCCTGCTTCCCGCCGCTGAGCCTCGTCCCGGGCCTACCCAGCAGTCGTGCGTGCGGCACCAGTTGATATAATCCCACACGATAAGGATATACTCTATAAAGCCCATGGTCTTTATGATACCAAGCTCATAGTCCATATCTGCATGTATCTTTTTAAGCTCATCAGCACTGTACTCACCACAGCCTATGTATTTCTCCCTAAAGCCCTTCTCGCAAAGCTCTGTAAGGAATGCTTCGGCACTATCATAGCCCTCTGGCACCTCATACTTTGGAATCTTGTAATTGCCAAACTCAAGCGTCACATTGCATCTGTCGGCAATTTTCTGCGTATTCTCAATAGCCTCTGTGGCATATGGGAAAAGCGCTCTCATCTGCTCTTCGCTCTTTACGAAAAACTGTCCGCCATCATAGCGCATCCTGTCCTCGTCAGACACCTTTTTCCCGGTCTGGATGCACAAAAGCACATCATGTGCCTCCGCATCGGACTCGTATGTGTAGTGCACATCATTAGTACACACTAACCCTATTTCAAGCTCCTTGCTCATCCTAAGAAGCTGCTGATTCACAAGCTTCTGGTCATCAATGCCATGGTCCTGCAGCTCAAGGAAGAAGTTGTCTTTTCCAAAGCAGTCCTGATACTTCCTTGCAATCTCCTTCGCCTCGTCATAAAAGCCTCTGACGATGTATCTGGGAATTTCTCCTGCCAGACAGGCAGACAGGCATATAAGCCCCTCGTGATATCTCTCAAGCGTCTCAAAATCCACTCTCGGCCTGTAATAATAGCCCTCTGTGAACCCTATTGACACTATCTTCATGAGATTGGCATAGCCTGTATTATTTTCAGCAAGCAGAATCAGATGATAATACCTGTCATCACCGTGGCTCGTCTCCCTGTCAAAGCGCGAATTTGGTGCCACATATACCTCGCAGCCTATGATCGGATTGATATCATTTGCCTTTGCCGTCTTGTAAAACTCCACCACACCGTACATATTGCCATGGTCTGTGATTGCGGCAGAGTTCATGCCAAGCTCCTTTACGCGCTTTACATATTCTTTTATCTTGTTTGACCCATCGAGCAGACTGTACTCGGTATGGGTGTGAAGATGACAAAATGACATTTGGATTCCTCTTTCTTTATTTTTGTATCGCCGCCCGCCCTTCATGGGGTGTGCCACCCGGCGGGTACTGTGGCAGAACAATTCGTAAGAATTGCGTTAATTTGTCAGGTGTCGAATTTCGGCTCAAGGTTTGTGTACATTCGCCAGCTGCACACTTTCGGCGCGGCGTACGTCTGTGGCATACGCTTTCATAATTCCTTAGCCTAGTGGGAGTAAATGCCGCCTCAAACAGAGTTTATCAGCTTCCCAACTCTATGTGTATAAACACTGCAAGCGAATTGGGCTCCTGCATATATGTGATAGTGCCGCCTCTTGCTGTCGGAATCAGATATTTGTAGTCACCCTTCTCAAAAAGACTGTGACATGCAGTATCATAGGTTTCTCTGTCCGAAAACTTGAACGTGATATAGTTAGATGACGTTGTCATGCCCTGTAAGACTTTAAGGTCGTAGGATGTAAAATACAGCCCATTCCTGTAATAATAGTCATCCTCCACATTCGCTTCCTGCGGCAGCATATCCTCATTGTCCAATGTACGTGTAAGCTTTACCACATCAAGCGGCACTCCGAACCAGCTGTATGATATGCCCTTTCCCAGATAATCACCATCACCGTAGGTACAGTCCACTGCACACCACGCACCGTCCAGATATACCATATTCCAGGCGTGGTTTGCATCAGATGTGGTGCCTGTCACAATAAGTGAGCTGATACCGGCCCGGTCACACAGATACTTAAACATCATCGCATAGCCCTGACAGACCGTCCTACCAAGCACTGCTGAGTACATATCCTGGTTGTGAGGAGAATTTTCCTCATACTCGGCATGCTCTATCACATATTCATAGAAATGCACAGCCTTGTCATAATCCGATGCACCTTCATCGATACCTGCCATACAGGCTGACACATAGCCTGAAATCGTACTTATTGCGTTGTCGATATCAGACTCAGACATATTGTATACAGGCGAAAAAATGATGCTGTTTCTCACAGTATACTGACTCTTTTCTATGTAGAAAAACTGTGGATTGTCCAGCAGCACAAACTGCTGTATACGGCTTACGTTGTCAGTGTCTGTAGTATTTAACGAAATTCCATCCATGCGCTTTTGCATCATCGCATAAATCTGCCTGTAAATAAGCTTGTCATCATCTGACAGCTTCTCGTAGTAGTAGTGATATTCCCCTGTAAATACTGACTCATCGTACTCTGTCTGTTCGCCGTTTAAATAGTCTGTTGTGGTCTGCATTTGCCCCTTTACTGCCCTGTGTATAGCTGTAGGAAAATCAGCTATAGCACCTATAAACCCTCCTGCCTTTAAGCATTTTGCAGCGAACATAAAGCAACAGGCAGCAAACACAAGTGCCGGTATGATTTTTAAAAGCTTTTTCATCTATTCCCCCATTTTAATCGTTGTCTGTCACTCTTTTAGGTGTGAACAGCAGCCATAGCAAGCCTGCATATCAGGTACAGTACAAAAAGATGCACCGGGTAAAAGGCGTAAAAGACATATTTTAGTGAAATGCCTCTTTTTCCATTGTAATAGCGAAGCGGTATAAGCATAAAAAGTGCAAAAAACTCTATGGTACCTGAGAAAAGTCCAAGCAGTATGACTGCCACGGCAAATGCAACATCCCGGTTTGAAGAAAGCAGGTACATCATGACAATGCACCCTACACCCGCCGCACCATAATCACAGCAAAGCACAAACTCTGCAATAATCATCATAACAAGCACCACTGATACCATTACTATACACCTGATCAGTGTGACAAGAAACCACTTGACTGCAGAGGATGCCTTTTCTATTTTATCGACCGACTTAAGCCAATCAAGCACTGTGATGGCAAGCAAGCCTAAAAGCAGTGTAAAAAACACATTGTTGCTCTTAAATTCGAGCACTGTATTGTTTATTGCAAGGTCAAACGGTATCTCAGAGATAAGCGCGAATATAAACATCCTCGCAGCATATTTTTCCCTGCTGTGTGTATATTTGAAGCCCTCCACAAGCAGGAAGCAGAAAACAGGAAAGGCCATGCGCCCTATAGAACGCATGACCCAGTAGATATCAATAAGCGTTTGTCCACCTATCCCGTTATTTATCATCTGAAGAATAACCGTTGCCGCAATATGGTCTATAAGCATGGTAAAAATGGCTATAAGCTTAAGCGTGCTTCCACTGATACCAGACTTTGCGATAACTTTTTCCAAAATCCTATACTCCTGCCATATTTACGGTAATTCTGTCAAGATGCCAGATATCGTCCACATATTCCTGGATTGTTCTGTCTGAAGAGAACTTTCCTACATGTGCGATATTGAGCAGTGCACTCTTTCTCCATGCGCTCTTGTTCTTGTAATAATCATTAATCTTCTGCTGTGCATTTGCATATGAGCGGAAGTCTGCGAGGATAAAGTAGCGGTCAGCCACCTGTCCCTGCTGTGGATTGAGCAGTGAGTTGTAAAGCTCCCTGAAAAGCTCATGGTCATTTGGTGAGTATGTGCCGTCTACGAGCTGGTTTACTACCTTTCTTAGCTCGGCATCGTTATTATATACATCAACAGGATTGTAGTCATGTCTGTTCTCGTGTGAGATGACCTCATCAGAGCTCATTCCAAAGATAAACATGTTGTCAGCCCCTACCTCATCGAACATCTCGACATTGGCACCATCCATAGTTCCGATAGTGAGCGCTCCATTGAGCATAAACTTCATGTTTCCTGTTCCGGATGCCTCCTTGCTCGCTGTGGAAATCTGCTCGCTGACATCTGCTGCCGCAAAAATAATCTCGGCATTGGATACCTTGTAATCCTCGATAAATACTACCTTGAGCTTGCCGCCAATAGAAGCATCGTTATTTATCACATCAGCCACACTGTTGATGAGCTTTATTGTTTTCTTTGCATTTCTGTAGCCTGCTGCTGCCTTTGCTCCAAAAATGAATGTTCTAGGATAGAAATCCATAGACGGATTTTCCTTAATCTTGTTGTACAGATACATCACATGAAGGATGTTCATGAGCTGTCTCTTGTACTCGTGAAGTCTCTTAACCTGCACATCAAAGATAGAATCCGGATTTACATCAATACCATTGTGCTCCTTGATATACTTTGCTAAACGCACCTTGTTTGCTCTCTTAATCTCAGCAAACTCCTGCTGTGCAACAGGGCTGTCCGCATAAGCCTTGAGCTTTGAAAGCATTGTAAGATCTGTAATCCAGCCGGCTCCTACCTTTTTTGTTGCCCAGTCTGCAAGGAGTGGATTTGCATGTGCTAAGAATCTACGCTGTGTGATTCCGTTTGTCTTGTTATTGAACTTCTCAGGGAACATCTCATAGAAATCATGAAGCTCCTGATTCTTAAGTATCTCTGTGTGAAGCTTTGCAACACCGTTTACAGAATAGCCTGCAACGATAGCCATATTTGCCATCTTGACCTGTCCGTCATAGAGGATAGCCATCTTTCTTACCTTGTCCTCATTGCCAGGATATCTCTCATTAATCTGCATCACAAATCTTCTGTTTATCTCGTCAACAATCTGGTATACACGAGGAAGCAGTCTCTGGAATATCTCAATTGGCCACTTCTCAAGCGCCTCAGCCATGATTGTATGGTTAGTGTAGGCTACACATCTTGTAGTGATATCCCATGCATCATCCCATGACAGATGTTCCTCGTCCACAAGGATTCTCATAAGCTCTGCGACTGCAACTGTAGGGTGAGTATCGTTCATCTGGAAAACGACCTTATTCGGAAGATCTTTTAAATCGCTGTGATGCTTTTTAAACCTTGCAAGTGCACGCTGGATGCTTGCTGATACAAAGAAATACTGCTGCTTTAAGCGAAGCTCCTTGCCCTTTACATGGTTATCGTTTGGATAGAGCACCTCAACAAGGTTTCTTGCAAGATTTTCCTGCTCCACTGCCTTGTCGTAGTCACCCTGGTCAAAGGACTCGAGCGAGAAGCCGTTTTTTGGCTCTGCATCCCATATCATGAGAGAATTGACCACATTGTTGTCATAACCGACTATAGGCATATCATAAGGCACTGCAAGCACCGACTGATAGTCCTTCTGCTCGAAATGAAGCTCTCCGTTTTCATCTGTGCTCTCCTGCACATATCCTCCAAACTTGACCTCATAGCAGTACTCCGGACGACGAAGCTCGAATGGATATCCGTCCTTGAGCCAGTTGTCAGGCACCTCAATCTGGAAGCCGTCTGAAATCTGCTGCTTGAACATACCATATCTGTATCTGATTCCACAGCCGTATGCAGGATATCCAAGTGTGGCAAGTGAATCCATGAAACACGCTGCCAGTCTTCCGAGTCCACCGTTTCCAAGTGCCGGATCAGGCTCCTGGTCCTCAATAGCATTGATATCCACACCAATCTCATTGAGAGCCTCCTTGACCTCCTTGTATGCTGAGAGGTTTATAAGGTTGTTGCCGAGAGCTCTTCCCATCAAAAACTCCATGGACATATAGTAAACAACCTTTGGATCGTCCTTGTCCATCACTCTCTGTGTGGCAATCCACTCATCCATGATGACATCCTTTACGGCCTCTGATACAGCCTGATAAAGTTCCTGCTGTGTGGCATCATCTATAGTCTTACGATATTTATTTTTTAAATTGTCTGATACAGTCTTAATAAACACCTTTTTGCTAAACGTATTATCTCTCATCATATTCCTCCTTATGGCACTAAAAGGGAGCAAATTAATGCTCCCTCTCGTGCAGAGATTATTGTTTTTCAACTGCAAGCTTAACAGCCTCACCATTAATCTTCCAATCCTTTTCATAGCCCTTAAGTTCGCCTGATTTAATTGATACGGCAAGAACCTCGGTCTTGATTTCATCACCAAACTTTTCAAATACATTTGAAAGCTTCTCATCTGCCTCGTATGTCACAGCGATGTGGTCCATAACCTCAAAGCCTGCGTCCTTACGCATTGTCTGGATCTTACTGATGATTTCTCTTACGAAACCTTCCTCGATAAGCTCAGGAGTGAGGTTGGTGTCAAGAACAACGGTTATATTGTTGTCAGACTGTGTCACATAGCCCTCCATCTGAGTCATCTCGATAAGTAAATCCTCTTTAGATAATACAACTTCATCGCTAATGCTGTCAAGCTTGAGAGAGCCGGTGCTGTTAAGCTCCTCCATGGCCTTATGACCATCAAGCTCAGCTAAAACTGCCTTAATCTGGCCAAGGTATTTACCATACTTAGGACCCACTGTTCTAAGCTGTGGCTTGAATTTGTAGGTGGTGTAGTGTGATACATCATCAGTGAACTCAACCTCTTTTACGTTGAGCTCGTCTGCGATGATATCCACATAAAATTCATCCAGTTTTTCCGGAGCCTTTACAAACATTTTTCCGATTGGCTGACGGTTTTTGATATTTGCCTCGTTACGGCATGCACGTCCGAGTACTACAACCTTTAGTACCTCATCCATATCAGCTTCGAGCTTTTTGTCAATCAGCTTCTCATCAACTACAGGATAGTCGCACAGATGAATTGACTCCGGTGCGCTCTTGTCGATAGAGCAGACAAGATTTCTGTAGATATCCTCTGTCATGAAAGGAATCATAGGTGCTGCCGCCTTTGATATGGTGACAAGTGCTGTATAAAGTGTCATGTATGCGTTTATCTTGTCCTGCTCCATGCCCTTTGCCCAGAAACGCTCACGGCTGCGGCGTACATACCAGTTACTTAAGTCGTCTACGAACTCCTGAAGGTACTTTGCCGCCTCCGGAATCTTGTAGTTTGACAGGCACTCATCCACGCCTGCCACTGCTGAGTTGAGCTTTGAAAGAATCCACTTGTCCATTACTGCAAGCTTATCATACTCAAGGCTGTATTTTGTAGCATCAAAATTGTCGATATTTGCATAAAGAACGAAGAATGCGTATGTGTTCCAGAGTGTTCCCATAAACTTACGCTGTCCCTCAAGCACGAGCTTTCCTGAAAACTTCTTTGGAATCCATGGAGCTGATGCTGTGTAGAAATACCATCTGATGGCATCTGCACCGTATGTCTCAAGTGCATCAAACGGATCTACAGCGTTGCCCTTTGACTTGGACATCTTCTGTCCGTTCTCATCCTGTACGTGTCCAAGCACGATTACATTCTCATAAGGGGCCTTGTTGAAAAGGAGTGTAGACTCAGCCATGAGTGAATGGAACCATCCACGTGTCTGGTCAACTGCCTCTGAGATAAACTTGGCCGGGAACTGCTTCTCAAATACTTCCTTGTTCTCGAATGGATAGTGGTGCTGTGCAAATGGCATGGCTCCTGAATCAAACCAGCAGTCAAGTACCTCAGGTACACGGTGCATATCCTTGCCACACTCAGGACACTTGATTGTCACAGCGTCGATGTATGGTCTGTGAAGCTCTACCTCTGCAGCCTTTGGATCTCCTGCTTTTTCGGCGAGCTCTGCACGGCTTCCGATACACTCTCTGTGTCCGCATTCACACTCCCAGATATTGAGTGGTGTGCCCCAGTAACGGTTACGTGAAATAGCCCAATCCTGTATATTCTCAAGCCAGTTTCCGAAACGTCCTGAACCGATAGACTCAGGAATCCAGTTTACTGTATTGTTGTTTCTGATAAGATCATCCTTTACTGCTGTCTCCTTGATGTACCATGACTCTCTTGCATAGTAGATAAGAGGCTTGTCACATCTCCAGCAGTGTGGATACTCATGCTCAAATTTCGGAGCATCGAAGAGCTGCTTTCTGCCGCTTAAGTCCTTTAATACCTCAGGATCTGCATCCTTTACCCACATACCGGCAAACGGAGTCTCGGCTGTAAGCTCTCCCTTGTCGTTTACAAACTGTACAAATGGAAGGTCATAATTTCTTCCGACATTGGCATCATCCTCACCAAATGCAGGAGCGATATGAACGATTCCTGTACCATCTGACATAGTAACATATGTGTCACATGTCACGAAAAAGCCCTTCTTGCCCTGCTTATCGGCAACCTGCTTAGCACAGTCATAAAGCGGCTCATACTCCTTGTACTCAAGATCCTTTCCTTTGTATGTCTCAAGCACCTCATATGCCTTCTTGCCTGCCTCTGCGTCCTCTTTTGAAAGAAGCTGTGAGAGCACCTTGTCTGCAAGTGCCTCTGCCATATAATATGTGTAGCCATCAACAGCCTTTACCTTTACATATGTGTCATTAGGGTTCACACAGAGTGCCACGTTGCTTGGAAGTGTCCATGGAGTTGTGGTCCATGCGAGGAAATATGCATCCTCTCCTACTACCTTAAAACGTACTACTGCTGATTTTTCTTTAACTGTCTTGTAGCCCTGTGCCACCTCCTGTGCAGAAAGCGGTGTTCCACAACGAGGACAGTAAGGAACAATCTTGAAGCCCTTGTAAAGAAGTCCCTTATTCCAGATTTCCTTGAGAGCCCACCACTCTGACTCAATGAAATTGTCGTCATATGTGACGTATGGATTGTCCATATCAGCCCAGAAACCTACTGTGTTGGAGAAATCCTCCCACATACCCTTGTATTTCCATACAGACTCTTTACATTTCTTGATGAATGGCTCAAGTCCGTAGTTCTCAATCTGATCCTTGCCGTCAAGGCCGAGAAGCTTCTCCACCTCGATCTCAACAGGAAGTCCGTGTGTATCCCAGCCTGCTTTACGTGGCACATATTTGCCCTTCATGGTCTGGAATCTTGGAATCATATCCTTTATGGTACGTGTCTCAACATGTCCGATGTGAGGCTTTCCGTTTGCTGTAGGAGGTCCATCATAGAATGTGTATGTCTCTCCTTCTTTTCTGTTTTCCATAGATTTTCTGAAGATATTGTTCTCTCTCCAGAACTGCTCTGTCTTCTTCTCGCGTTCAACGAAGTTCATATTGGTGTCAACTTTGTTGTACATGACTATCTCTCCTTATTCTATATTGTTCGTGAACATCCCAACATGCACCTCAAATTCGACTCTTACGAGGCTTCCTTGTGGCTTACTCCACTACAATTTTCGGTTTATGGAATATTCACAAAAAAGGCACACATTCCTGTAATTAGGAACGCGTGCCTGATACGTCTATACCACCTATTACAATGTACTTAAGGGAAATACCCTTGCATACCCGCCCCTGTAACGTAGGGAATACGTCAGAACCTACTCTCGCAACGCTGTATGGCGATTTTAGCCTGCGGCTCAGAAGTGATTTTCAAAATGGCTCTACTCATACCGGCTCTCACCTGTCCCGGCTCTCTTTGACTTTCACGCCATCTCTACTGTCTTCGTCACTGCCTTTTACTAACTGTGTTTAAGTATATAACTGAAAAGCCACTGTTGTCAAGATGTAATTGATTCTGTAATAATTTGATAATAATTAACTCTAATAAATGCCATCATACTCAAAATTCTGATAATCAAAATCATCATAATCATAAGAATCATAATCATAATCGTAATCCTCATAGGAATCGTCATCATTATAATACTCATAGCCCTCATCAAAGCCCTTCATGAACTCCTTTTCAAAATCTGTGCTTACGTTTGAGCCTGCTATAACCCAGAATATGATGCTGACTATAACTGAGATAGCTGCTGTTGCTATACCAACTATACCAAACACCTTGTTGTTGCCCTTTATGATATGTATAATACCAAAAATGATAGCAAGCAGAGCTGTCACATAATTGATGCATGTACAAAACAGTACAATAGATGCGATTCCAAGTACCAGAGAAGCTATACCAAAGCCATTGCTGTTCTTTGGCGGCTGGTTGTATGGATTAGCTCCATACTGTGGCTGATTGTAGGCTGTATGTCCGTATGCAGTCTGATTGTAGCCACCCTGTCCGTTTGGCTGCTGGCCATACTGCGTCTGTCCGTAAGCTGACTGATTAAATGAGCCCTGATCATATGTGTTCTGGTTGTATGTACCCTGGGCATTTGGATTCTGATTGTATGCACCCTGGGCATTTGGATTCTGATTGTATGTACCCTGATTTGCATAACCATATGCACTGCCCGGATTATTGACATATCCGTCTGTGCTGCCTGTCTGGTCTGATGACTGTCCATGTGCATTCCCACTTTCCTGCTGGGATACAGACTGATTATATGTGTCTGTCGGCTGACTGTATGTGTCTGAGCCATTTGCTGTTCCTGAAGGCTGACCGAATACACCTGTATTGTCCGGTGTGCCTGACGACCGGTTGTCATTGTTCATATAATTGTTATCGTCCATAACTTCCTCCATATATCCTATTGTTTATGTAGCCATTGTGTTATTGTGTTAGAAATATTTTATCATATATTACAATAATGTAAATATTTTTATCATAAAAAATATATAAAAATGGCAGGAGCAA